>Ga0335398_10005554_pt1 | contig 16551 bp, 8 predicted proteins | sample BON03_FD_205742 | JGI IMG/M metagenome (GOLD analysis project Ga0335398, IMG submission 205742) | Freshwater microbial communities from Lake Bonney liftoff mats and glacier meltwater in Antarctica - BON-03 (spades assembly) (version 2) | ecosystem: Environmental > Aquatic > Freshwater > Ice >... | reverse complement strand
TAAAGCCTTCACAACTTGCTCTGGGCTGCGACGCTTTCGTTTCGTAGTGCTCATCAAAATCTCCTCGCCCGGAATTGGGCTCTGAAGACTCTCATTCTAACTGGTACCGAATTCGGGGAGCACGCCAGGTCCGTTGGTGACGACCGCTCCGCCGGATATGTTCGCTGCACTCGCTGCGTTCGGGAGAAAATGCGATGTCGTTCAATCCATCGGCTTTGTGGCCGTGCGACAACCCGGAAGCCATTGGACAGAAAAAGGTCGACATTGAATTCTGGCGACTGCTGCAAATGGCGGTGGCTAAGAAATAGCGGCTTACGAGCGTCCAGGAAACAGAGCAGTTTAACCCGCGTCGTGAGTAGTTCGTCCCAGAGCCACGTCGAAGTCGCTTATGGATGGCACCAGCATCGCGATTGCCGCAAATCCGTAAGCCACGCAGATCCAGAAGCAGACTCCTAACGAGCCTCCCAGCAGGAAGTCTGTGATGGCATAGAATGTCAGAAATGGCAACATCACAGCAGCGATGGTGAGTGCATTCGATGCATTTTTGTGAGTCAGCGAACTGTATAAGCCGATACTGCCCAACCCGATAAACACAACAAAGCTTTGCATCTGAATTGCGAACGAAGATCGAGCTTCCACAAGCAGCAGCATGAACACAAAGATACCGACAAACAGAAAGAACATCGTTCCCAAGCTGTTGCCAATGGCCGAACGCGAGTTTTCATATGTCAGCCCTGCATGCAACCCTAGCATGACGGCAAACATTACCAGCACGGAATAGGCCACAAGCAGGTAAACAAGATTTTCAACACTAAGTGCCTGTGACGTGCCGCTGATCAACATCCACACCAGCAGAAACATCGGAACCAGAATCATTTCGCGAGCATTCCAAAGTGCTCCCAGAATCTTTCCGATCATGAACTCTTTCGCGTTCAGATCCGTCGCCAACAGAATATCCAACGTGTTGCTGTCTCGTTCCGTTGAAATGGAAGTGACCGCCTGTGCGTTGATTAACAACAGGCTGATGACGCCGATTCCCAGAAAAGCTGCGGCAGCCGGAGTGACCATTCCCAGAACAAGGCTCTGATCATCGGCATCACCGGAGACTACAGAGTATCCAATCAGCGCGGCCAGCAGAACGTAGGCTAGTTTGATCACCACAACCTTCCGGCCATATCCTCGAGTGACGATTTCTTTCCATGTCACAGGATTATCCCAAACAAAACGATGACGTTTAGGTACCGGCTGTGCGACTTCCTTTGTTGTATTGCTGGCGTCTTCTGATTGCATCGCTTCCAGACTGGTCTGTCGCAACTGTTGAGACGGATTCCAGACTCGCAGGCGAGCCACAGTCAACCCACTTAACCCGGCGGCTAAACCCAGCAAAAAGCAGACAGATTCGATGGCAGAGACTTCTGCAATGCCAGAAGCAGTTGCCGTTAGTGGATTCAACACGCCCAACAGCGCTCGGTAGGGTGATGCTTTCGCAGCCCAGAAACCAACCAGAGAGTTGGCTCCGAACAGCGTAACCAAACCTTCAGCGATCGTCAAAAACAGTACGACACCAAGAACGCTGATCGCGAGAGTCTGAAAGGTTTTTTCTCGCCAGAATGCGACAAGGCAACCCCATGTTCCACTGGCGAGAAAAGTCACAGCGACAATGGCTTCTGCCCAGAAGATCTGCGACCACGTGACTCCGCCCAATAGCCGCAAGAAGCAAAACACGGGAACCGACGTAGCCATTAAAACGCCGACGACCAGTAGACTGGCCAGCAACTTTCCGAATGCAAGTTCTGGACTTCGCATATCGGTCATCAACAGCAGGATCAGCGTGCGACGATCTTTTTCCTGGGCGATATTTGCTGCGGTAAACAGCGTTGCAAAGAACATTCCCAGCGTTAGCTGCAGCAAAGCAAAGACGCCGAAGACAAGACTTCCGAACGAAGCGATATCCCCTGAAAACTGAGTATCCTGAAAACCTATGGTCGCCTGTCGAATGGTGTACATCAACACCAGCAAACAAGCGACATAACCCGACCGCAACAGATAGTGGCGCAGACGTCGAGGAGCGGTCAACGCCTCTCGGGCAAAAATCGGACCCGCAAACAAGTGCCTTGCTCCGTCAAAAATTCTCAGCGGTCTGATGCTTTGTTCCGCACAACACCGTGCTGAACAATTGGGCCGGTTTTGATTAACGGCGACTTAGCGCCGTCCACTCGTCGTTAGAAATCCGGTCGATTCTCAAGGCGGAACTGACGTTCTATGTCTGCCTGTCGCCCCAGATTCTGAATAATCAAATCTCTAAGCGGGAAATCATCCGGCACCTGTTTACCGTTGTACTGATACACTTTTTCTAGGTAATAGGCAGCCAGCATAGCTTCTTCGATATACGAATCGTGATCTATCAAAGACGGGTACTTTTCGAACACCTGCGCCAGATTGTTCATACCATCAGCAAACGACAACTCAGCCTTTGATGGCTGAAGAGTGCCATCTTTGCCTTCCGAATCAGAAATTTCGCCCTGTGCATAAGCAGTCTTGCCGTCGTGAATAGCCATATGAGCGGCCACAGTAAGTTCGTCTCGTTCGCAGTCGGCAAAATTCTGCCAGAAACGATAGTTGACCATCTTCACATTCTGTTCCCAGACGCGCTGCTGAACATCAAGAGTCACACCGTTTTCCTTTGCCAACGATTCAAGCTCTTCAGAACTGCAGTTCAACTTGTAACGGACGTCGTTAAGGCCTAGGAATATGTCGTTGCCGTAAACCTGAGTCCACTCGCTGTAAGCGTTGTCCCATGCTGTTCGATTGGTCTCACCAAACATACCGTCCGACTGAATTGCAGCAGCATAGTCGAACAATGCTCGGGAAGGCCCCTGTCGAGCAAACACGTGCGTCATTCCGTCAATGCGGTAAACCCGGTCCTTTTCATTTGCGTCAACAAACCAATCATGAGCCACAAGATAATTATCCTGACCTGCCGGATTGATACCAGGATCAGCGCCTTCTCCGAAGCGTTCGTCATCCGGATCGTCTACGAAGAACTTACGGAAGTATTTCTTTTCGTCTGAGTTCCCAAACTTGCGTCCCATAAAGTCGCCAACGTTGTGGTACAGAATCGTGGCTGTCTGATTGCGGTTCGTACCCAACTGCAAAAACTTGATGCCTTCTTTAACCCAATAGAACCGGTCAGCAACTCTGTCCCATTCTCGTGAAACATTGAAAGCCAGGTTCCAGCCCTGAAATTTCCAGATTTCGACATAGTGTGGTTGCAGCTTGATGATTGAATCAACCGTGGTCTTTAGTTTTGCCCAGTCCTTTTTTTCCTGGTAATCCAAAGCTTTCAGGTGCAGCACTCCCGCCGCCGGGCCGCGCAGACCGAGTAGAACCAGATTCATTGCCGCACTGGATGGATCAATTTCGCCAAGCGTACTTTCGCCAAGGTCGTATTGAACTCGCATTTGAGCCAGGCGACCTCCGGAGACCGCATTGCGGCTTCCCGGCAAAACATCTTCTGATGTTGGTGCACCAAGGTAAACAATGGGAATCAACAGCAGTAGAATGCAGCCTGCGTAAACAAGTTTGCGTTGTCTTGAAGTAAGATTGTTCATTTCGCTTCCAACTCTCGGAACTTAAGACAGGCGGCACCGATGATCACGCACGGAATTAAGAAACCGATGAATGTCATGATTGCAGGCAACACCGATGTTGACCACGGCACATCAAAACCATTTTCAATATAAGCAGACGCTTCGCTAAAGGTGCTGAAGTCCGGAATGATGCTGCTGGCTACCTTCAGAAAACCAGTGATCCCCCAGTCGAATCCCTTCACCATGGCCTGAGTGCCCTCGTTGGCGTCGATTCCTACACTTGGATTCCGATGTTGGAACATCAACATCGCAGATTCAACCATGCCGCCACCTTCCTGAGAACCGGCGACAATTCGCAACATCAGCTGATGGAAGAATTGTCCAATCACAAAAACAGTCAGGGTGAAAAAGAAAGATACCGGACCCTTCACGACACAACTGGCGGTTACTCCCAAAATCACAACCAGCCCCAGCATCAAACCGATGTTCAACAATGCCTTACTAAAACCCGTCAGAAACGAACGGTCAGGTAATCGCAGGAACAGGTCAGCTCGAGCCATACCAATAAACATCTGATCGTTCAGGCAGGCCACTTCGATTCGCAGAAGATCATTGGACGTCAGATCGTCGAAAATATCAGCTTCCAAAACCCAACCGGCCGGATCCTGCGAAATTAGTTTTTCTTCACGCACGAGACGGTAGAACAACTGCAACCAACGGCTTCCGTCAGCGATTTCAACTTTAGCATCTGTCACCTTCAAAACGTCTGTTGCAACCTGTTCTTTCAGCACGTCGGCAACAAGTTCGGCATTGATCTGACTCACACCGTGATCGTCAACCAGGCTGTCAACAAGTGTCGCCGTAAGCTCACCGTTTTCACCAAGCTTGCCTTCATCGTTCATTCCACCAATTACTTCAGCCAAAAACCGAGCCGTGCCTTCATAGTCTGCGACATAGGTCACTTTGCGGGGATAGGTAATGAAGTCGTCGCCTTCGTGGTATTCCGAAACACGGAATGGTTCCAATGGCACTTCTAGTTTTGGCATCTGCTCCAGCATCTCTTCGCTGTTTTCACGAATGCTTTCCGCCAGATCAGCACAGGCTCGAGACATCTCGTCGTAGGTGCTGGTGTCGTCGCCTTTTACACGGTTAGCTTTTTCGCCAAAGACCACGAATGCATCAGCAACGTCTGAAAAATCCCAGTTTGACATTGCACGAAGTTCAGGCACAACCTGTCGAGCACAGGATATGGCCACCTGTTTACAGTCGACTTCAGAAAAGTCTGCCGGGGACGATTGCATGCGTTCCGAAGCAGTTTGAAGAAGTTCCGCAGCATTCTGGAATTCACCGCCGCGAAGAGCATCGGCCGCTTCTCGAAAACTTGCACCTACGCCGAAGGAAGAAAAGGCAGCCTCGCGTGCGTTCTTCACCAGAGTGTATTGAGCCTCAAGTCCCTGCTGTATTGTATCAGCCGAGCCTTTGACAGTTCGAAAAGCTTCAAAGCGAGATTCCAAACGTAGTTCGTCGCCGAGTTTTTCCGGCGTCACTTCGTTGAACATCCAAACCGCTCGACATCGTGAGTTGCCCTCTACAAACGATCGGTACAGCCATGCGTCTCCAACGTTGAGCCCGCTGTTTGTTGGCAATCCCTGTCGGTCCAGAAAGAACAGTCCACCATAAACAGGAACACGACATGTAAGAAAGTTTTCACGGTCCAGACTTTTCGGTGCCTGTCGTTCAATCCAAACGTAGCCAACAGTTCCCATCAGCAACAGAATCAAACTGCTCATGATTGTGAATCCGAGCATCCGCCCCAGCACGACTTCAATTCGACGAGCCGGTTTTGTAACAACCGTATGCAAACTGCGAATGCGAATATCTTCTGGAATAGCCCAGCAACTGAGGAACATCACTACAGGCAAAATCAGCCAGGAAATGGTCGTTAGCATAAACGTAATGTGCACATTGATCTGAAGATCGGCTCGATCATTGCTGTCGGTTATAAACCAGCCAGCGAACATCAACAGAAGAGCAAACACAACAAAGACCAGTAGCGCTTTTCGTCGCCAGGCTTCCTTCAATGTCAAACTTGCCAAAGCCCATACGCGGCGAGGCGAGATCGAACAAATCTCTTTCAAAAAACTGGTCAATCCATGGGCAAACACATTGCCACCGTGTCTGCCTGCTGACAGAAACGAAGCGACCAATCCCAACAGGACCGCTAGTACAGATATGACGCCCACGAGCTTCAGCCAAATTATAAAGCCAAAGCCGACGTTGTAGGGTGTTGGATCGAAATCCATGATTAGACTGTTCCGAAAATCGCTAAAACGAAGAATAAAAACGCACGCAAGAACAGACCACTAGGATCCGGAAGCTCCGCCGCCCTTGCCAGCATCGGCAGGCTGAGTCGCGGCCATTTCTTCCGCCGAGAAGCGTCTCCCCGGACGTTCGCCACTCTCGCGAACTGTTCGCAGGAATAGTTCTTCCAGGTCGGCTCGAGGCTTCTGAATGTGACTGTCCTTCATGCCGTGTTTGGCAAGCAACGCCTTGAGTTCTTCAATGCCTTCGTCGCTGAGATTTCCGGTGCGAATTTCAGTTTCTTCACGCAACTCAAGCAATTCGTCTACGTTGCCGAGTACCTTCAATTCGCCCTGGAACAATACAGCAATTCTGTCGCTCACGTCCTGTACGTCCGCCAGCTGATGACTGCAGAGCACAACTGTCTTACCTTCGTCTTTCAGCTTCAGAATCAGGTCTTTCATTTCCCGAGTACCGATCGGGTCCAGACCGCTGGTCGGCTCGTCCAAAAGTACAAGGTCCGGATTGTTGATCAGCGCCTGAGCAAGTCCGATACGACGTGTCATCCCTTTGGAGTATTCCTTCAACTGACGACGGCGAGCATGATCCAGACCCACCATTTTGATAAGCTCGTCCGCCCGTTGGTTTCGTTCGGCAGCTGTGATATTGAACAGTCGCCCGTAGAAGTCGAGTGTTTCGTCGGCGTTAAGAAAACGGTACAGATAGGATTCTTCAGGCAGGTATCCAATTCGCTCGTTCTTGGCGACGTCGGAAGCTCGTTTGCCCAAAATTGTGATTTCACCCGAGGTTGGGAACAGCAGTCCCAGCAGCATTTTCATCGTTGTTGTTTTGCCGGACCCGTTTGGTCCGAGCAGTCCGAAAACTTCGCCCTTCTTCACATCGAGACTCAAACTTTTGACCGCCTGGACCTTCTTACGGCCCCAGAAATCCCGGTAAACCTTCGATAGGTTTCTGATTTCGATCACGTTTTCCTGAGTCGACATGTTCTGCTTCTTTTCAACGAATGCGATGTAAACACGGCAGTTTTGGTCTGAAAGGTGCCGACCGGCGAGACGTCGGAGGGTGCCGCATACCGGGGATACGCCAGAAAAAGCACGGATGTTTGTGGAATTCGCAGAATTCCGGCACTCAATCGCCAGACAATCCAACAAGCGTGCATCTGGGGGCATGAACGCACCACTTGATTGAGTCACTCCGAAAGTGCCCAATGTTCTGCGTCACTGAACAAGTGCGAATTCCGCATATCTGACTAAAACGCAACGGCTGACGCACGCTTACGGCTGTAATTCGCTGGACGAACCTTGTCCGTTTCACGGTTGGCAGACTCGCTGCCTGGGAAATCGCGGTTCCGATTTCCGCACGATTGTCGAATGTAAGCCCTCACATATTAAACAGCTACAAGCGGGCCAAGCAGTCGCGTTATGCTTTCGGAGCCAGATTATTCGCCAGCGGTCCCTGCCGCCAGCGATCTTCCCAGTGTTGCCTGAAGTGACGCTTTGTGCTGCGGAGTCATATCAGTGACAAGTTGTTCCCCAGCAGAAAGCCCCGATAAAACACAAACGTTTTCCTCGTTCGCCTCACCCAGAGCAACTTTCCGCGGAACCAGTTCCTTACCGTCAAACACGTAGAGGAAATTCTCGCCAGCAACTCCGGTCACTGCATGACGCGGCACCTGCAGAGCGTCCGAAATGTTGGTAACAGTCAACGTTACAACGGCATCGGTTTTCATCTTAATAAATTCTCGCTGGTCGCTTGTTGGCAGCAGTTCAACGTCCAGCCAGTAATCCTTCAGCCCTGGAGTGTGCGAGCTGCGACTTCGCGGATAACGAGGAATTTTGGCAATTCTGCCCGCCATACTCATGTCTTCATAGCCAGCCAACGTCACACTAACGTCCATGCCTTCGTGAACGCGGTAGATCAAAGATTCGATGAGAGGCACGCTGACTTTGAGCAGTTTGGGGTCCGGGATTTCGAACAGCTTTTGCAGATACCGAACTCGAGATCCTTCAGCAATCTGGGTAATACCGCGACTCATCAGGTACCATGAATTTCCGTACATCACCTGCCCCGCACAAGGAGCACGCAGTGTGCACGCTTCAATGCTTTCGATGGCACGGCGATAGTAGCGTTCATAAATCCGCAAAGTACGTTCATACGACAGCGTTGTGAGTTTGGCTCGCGTTTGGGCTAGGCCATTTGACATCTTCACGCGAGCTAGATTTCTTTCCGATTCGCGGTGGCGATGTTCAAGATTGAGCTGAGTTCGCGGTTGAGTAAATTCAGTCAGCAGATTCAGCTTTGCCTCCAGCGAACGATGTTTCTCGTTGGCATCCATCAAGTTTATGGTGCCGCGATCCATACTACGTCGGTCAATAAGGCCCATCGCCCACATTTTTTCCACGTGCCGAACTTCATCACTGGCCGCTTCAGAACGTGCGGAAAGCATCGTCAGATTCTGTTCCATATCCAGCAACTGCTGCGGCAGCGTCCCATCGGCATATTCGTGCAGTTGATATTCGGACGTCTGAAGTTTGAACTGAGCAGCAGTCAGTCGACGGTCATTTTGGGCAGCCAGTAGCTGTTCATCCTGAACAGCACCATCCAGTCGGCCACGGTACTTGATCAGAATTATTTCACGTGATCTTTTGAATTCTTCAATCTCAGACGAATCCAACACGCACACCACGTCGCCTTCCTGAACCCAGGTACCTTCCGGCACAATGCTCAGGATATTGGTGCTCCAGTAACAAGCGGATTCGACAGTTGTAGAACGCATGGGCTCCACGACGCCGTTTTGCTGCACCTCCACGACGAACGGCGATGGCTGAATCTGCCGCAAACCGATGTCGATAGATGCGATGTCACGGTCGACCGCCCCCGTCAGAACAAAGACAGTGAAAGTGGCGGCGCAGGCCGTCACACACATCAGACTTCGCCGACGACTAAAAAAAGTCGGCCAACGAGGCGTTTCTGCCGTTGTATTCGGTGGGTTTGAATTCATGAGCGATTGCTTTCGACCTTGGTGGGAGGGGGTGGTCGATTCTGGCAGGTATTTTTTTTGGCGGGACGGTCAATGACCGCTGACAAAACTATAGCCCTTTGGTCGGCTACGTGCCAGAAATACTGACAGCCAAAGCGGCCATATTCTCGTTTACGGAATGCTGCTGAAGCCCGAACGCTGTGCAAAATGCTCCCATACTGCCGAATCGCCATAAGGCGGCCAAAGGTGCTGGGAGTTTCTCATAAACGCTGTTTTTCTTTGCTCCGAGCTTAGTTTTTGCGTTTTGGTCAGGATCCGCGATTTCCTAGGCTGAAATTAACGTTTAACCAACGGAAGTCAAAAAAACGCCGTAGCTTAACAAGGTGGCATTGCGCGCCGGTACGACAGGTTCGGAAACGTTATGAACTAAAACCGTCCGTGCTGAGCACCTGCTCGAATTTTGAACAGAACAAGGTTTCTAAAGTGACTGACGCTAACGAAGACATTCCGGACAATTCTGACGACAGCATGCAATCTGGCGATGCCACAGAGAAGAAGATGGATTCGGTTGAATCGGATTCGACAGCACATTCTTCGACCAGGCCGAAACAACCTCAAAATCCGGGTCAGTCACACGACATTCAGAATCCCCCAGAGGACGAACTTCCGGAATACGAACCGCTGACTCCGGAACTCGTCGAAGAAGAGGCCATTCGCGGCGACTTTATGCTGCGATGGGCGGCCATCTTTCTGGCGGTACTGTTTGGCTTCAGTCAGATCGCAGAAACACGAACACTGGTGCACATTCGTTCCGGCGACCAAATGCGTGCCACGGGATTTCTGCCGAGCAGCACGGACGCCTTCGCTTACTCGCTGGAAGGTGACTCCGTTGCAAACGTAAGCTGGCTGTTCGATCACATTGTCAGCCTGGCTTACTCAGTTGGCGGCGAATATGGTCTGACAATTTTCAAAGCGTTGATCGCCGGGATCATGGCCTATTTTCTGTCGCTGATTTCCATTCCTGGAATGCCCACATGGTGGAGTTCCATATGCTGCGTGTTTGCTATCGGCGCGTGTTCTGTCGACTTTGTTCCTATCACAGACCTGTCCACGTTGCTCGGTGTAACGCTGGTGCTGCTGATGCTTCACGGATATGTGGAGGGAACTCTTTCCGGAATCGTGTGGAAGCTGCCAGTGCTGGTCGCAGTCTGGGGAAATCTTGATACGCGAGCCTATCTGGGAGTCACTGCGGTCGCGTTGTTTTCCGTCGGGCTGGCGATTAGAAAATTGTTTGCGCAGAAAGATGGTGATTCACCGGGCGCTGCTGTATCTGCTTTATGGAAGGTTGCTGCACTGTGTGCTCTGGGTTTGATTATTAACCCATCGCCAATCGCCAGCGTGTTGTCGATCGTCACAACGTATGGAACAGAATACCCAACGTTGGCCGCTATGAAGCCGCTGACGGATATTGCTGCATTAATGGATGGAAGAACGGAATACTTTTCGATCTGGTCGCCTGCAGTACAACCTGGCTTTGAATTCGCTTACCTGTCCGGACTCTCAATTCTTATTGTCGCGATTGTTGTACTTTTGATTTCACGTAGCCGCGATGACATTCCCTTTGCGATTGTGATGCTGGGATTTGCTGCTCTGGCTGCGTTGAAACTGCATGAACTTCCTGTCGCCTCTCTGGTGGCGGCAGTGGCGGCTGGTACGGCCGGACAGCGTTGGTATCGTCGATGTTTCCGTCTGGACTACACGGTCGAAGCCCGAGAAGTTCTGTTCTCGCGAGGTGGCCGCGCAGTCACCGTGTTTGCAATGGCCTTTCTGGGATTCTGTATTGTCGCTGACCGCCTGCCGACGCGGACACCTGTCGGGATGGGCTTCGAAACGGACATGCGAACCACCGCTACATCACTCGGCGAGCAACTCGCGGAACTTCCGGAGGAAGCACGTATTCTGCCGACAAGAATGAATCAGGGTGACTTTTTGATATGGCATGGAAAAAAGACGTTCGTTGACAGTCGAGCAAACCTGTTCGGCAAGTATGCCAACGAAACTTCATTGATACACCAGTTCGATGTCTTGCGAAAAAGCCTATTGGTTGTGAAAGCCGATCCCGCTACCGAAACGACGTCGCCAGCTACCGAACCAGAAGCAGCGCCGGACGCCGGCCCTGAGCGAAAATCAATGACCAATGTCGATTGGAAGCCGGACTACGACAAATACGGTATCAGTCACGTAATGGTCCGCCTGGCTCCTCCAGGTATGCCGGCTTATCCGATGGCTGCGGCATTTCTTCAGGCCCCCAACTGGGAATTAACAGAACGCGGACCGTCTGCACTTTTCTTTCAATTCGTGAAAACGCAGCCATTGAAACCCGCCTACGATTCACGCGATGTTGCATTCAGGACATCCGGAAATGAAAAGGATCCTGAACGCTTCGACTTTGCTCGTCCCCAAGACTTTTACGCAAAGTACCTGTATGCCAGTCGGCCAACTCAAAGCGCCGCCCTGCGTGAGGCTCAGCATTTCTTTGTCCTTGACAGCCAAACGCCCGCACAACTTGCTTTCAACGTTGCCGCTGCGGCAGCTAATGACCCGACCAACAAAGAGTACATGACTCTATTGGGCAGAATTCTGGCAGGCCCAATGCTTACAATTCGCCGAGCCAACGAAGCGCTGGCGATCGAGCCGCAGAACGCTATTGCCCACCGACTTCTCGGCATGGCGTATATCCGACTTAACGAACTTGAAACAGCGATTGTCGGTCCCTTTGGCGGAAACACAATTGGATACGTTCGGTATATGCAGGCGGTAATGGCACTTCGCCAGTCTGTTGTGGTCGATCCGAATTCTCCCGACACATTGACGACATTGATGAATCTGTATGAAAGCCAGGGACGCACGGGACTGGCGTTTGAGTGCCTTGAACAATACCTCGGACTCGAAGAAGAACGCTTACTGAAAATTCCGGAAGCAGACGAACAGCTCGGCCAGCTGTACCAACGGCGAACTGACTGGAAGGAACTCCGGGACACGGTTCAGGAGCAGATGAATGCATTTATCGAACAGGGCATGCCCACCGAGCCACAGGAACACGCCGCACAGAAGCTGCAGATGGTTGAACAGCTGTACAATCAGGGGCACGTGCGTCTGGCTCTGAACCTGGCAGAAGATAATATTGACCTGCTGCGCTCTCAGCCTCAGGCCGAATTGCTGCGAGGTAAGATGTTACTTGAAGTGGGTAAGCTTGAAGACGGCTATTCGGTTCTGAATCAACTGGCAGCTGTTGCCCGCGAGCAACAGCTGCGCCCTGAATTCAGTACCATTCAGTGGCACGATTCTGCAGCAATCAGTCAACTTGCTAAAGGTGCGTATACGTCCGCCATTGAAATCTGGGAAGAACAGCTGGCCCTGATGGCAAATGCTGAAAATAAAGTACCCGAACTTTCGCAGCCAATTATTCGTACCCTGCCATTGATGCCAGCGGTCGAAAGCAAAATCAACAGTGTTGTACCGAACTGGCCATTGTTGCTCATCCCTGCGGCTCGAGTATCACTGGACAGTGTGCCAGCTAGCCGGGCTGCACCAACCTTTCTGATAGCCATGGCCAACATCGAATCAGGCAATGTGGCTGGTGCAAAATTTATTCTGGAAGGAATGGTGACCGAAGGCGGATCAAATGCTTACCGACCCGTTGCTGAAATTTACCTAAGCCAGCTGTCGGATGATGCGACAGAACTCATCACAAATTCGGATCTGGATGCGTGGGAAGATTTTGAATTCCCGGTGGCTTCAGCGGATGAGTCAACGACAGATAGCACCACGTCGAAAACAACAACTCCAGTTGCCCCCTTGCAAGACAATGCTTCAGAAACAGACAAGCCAACCACTGAGATCCCAAAATAAACCGAACCGTCTGTAAAAGAGTCAGGAAAATCTACGCCAGACGCAGCAGCAAATTCCACAGAGGAAACAACCGAAAACAAGAGTGCTGCTGCAGATGAATCTAGCGACGGTGAACTGTCCATCTAAGCTTTCGGATGATGCAAGTGGCTTGAAACTGTACTGCTGCCTGCGACAGAAAAGTAGCAGCAGCACGAGCAGTTCGCCAGAACATCGAGTCTGCTAAACCTCACGTGTGCATGTGGATTGAGCGCCCAGTCGCTATAGTCAGGGGGCGCAGTCATCCATCGTGGGTACGACGAGCCGCCATTTTAAAACTGCGTCGTTGAGCCATCCCTGTTATGACAGAAGAAAACTCTGCCGCGTCAGAAGGCCATGCTGCTGCATTTGCAGCTTCCCGGATTGTCGATCGACGCACGACGGAAGGAATAGTTCAACCACCGGCATCGATCCTGAACATTCTGAAACAGGTCGGGCCTGGGTTAATCATCGCGGCCAACATCGTTGGTTCCGGCGAACTGATTATGACGACAAAAACCGGCGCAGAAGCCGGTATCGCGCTGCTGTGGCTGATTCTGCTTGGGTGCGTTGTAAAAGTCTTTGTCCAGCTGGAACTCGGACGCTTCACAATCAGCCACGGCGAAACCACTCTGTCTTCACTCAACCGTGTCCCCGGACCACGCCTCGGACGAATCAACTGGGTTGTGATGCTATGGGGTTTCATGATGCTGACGACCGTTGGTCAGTTGGGCGGAATCGTCGGTGGGGTCGGACAGGCACTGGCCCTTACAGTGCCGATTACCGGAGACGTTATCACGGCGGTCAGCATGCCAGCAGAGGCTGATGTAAGGGCCTTTGCGGACTGGCAATTGATTCAGCAGGGTGCAGTGCCGACGAACGACTCGCATGCCGCCGAAAAGATTTCTGCGTTAACAGCAGAACAACGAACTCGACTTGACCGTCGCATGATCTGGATCGAACAGGATCTTGTTGCAGTCGGAGCACTTGGAAGTCAGGTACTACAACTCGCGCGGCAGGGCAAGGCGCTGGAAGGCGAAGCGGGGGCCAGCCTTGTTTCGGTAAGCACCAGGGATGATAAAACCTGGGTCGTCATTATTGGGATTTTGACAGCTATCGTACTGTATGCCGGTCGCTACAAGATGATCGAACGGTTTTCTGTAACATTGGTGGTTTCGTTTTCGCTGATCACCATCGGCAACGTGATCGCTTTACAAGCCACTCACGATTATGCGATTTCGGCAGACACCCTGATGCGAGGCCTGAGCTTTGGATTTCCGGATGTCGAACATGCCCTGTTAACCGCATTTGCCACGTTCGGGATCATCGGTGTCGGTGCGACAGAATTAATCAGCTATCCGTATTGGTGTCTCGAAAAAGGGTACGCACGATCGGTAGGCCCCAGAGACAACAGCGATGGCTGGCTGCAGCGTGCTCAGGGATGGTTTCGAGTCATGAAGTATGATGCCTTTGCATCAATGATAATTTACACGACTGCCACTGCGGCCTTCTTTCTGATGGGCGTGGCCGTGTTGCATTCTGATGGGCGCAATCCTGAAGGTTCGCGAATGGTCAGCACTCTTGCTCAGAGCTATGTGCCGATCTTCGGGGCCTATGCAAGATGGCTGTTTCTGATTGGAGCGATCGCCGTTTTGTATTCGACCTATCTGGTCGCCAATGCCAGCAACGCTCGCATGGTTTCGGACTTTCTGGGAGTCATCGGCCTCGGCAGTAACAACGCAGATTCACCGGCGAGACGTCGAATGGTGTCGATCTGGTCTGTCTGCCTTCCGCTAGCCTGCGTGGTGGCTTACCTGCTGTTTCCCAACCCGGTAATTCTGGTTTCCATCGCAGGAATTACTCAGGCCATCATGCTGCCAATCATCGGCTTCAGCTCGATCTATTTTCGATACCGAGAAACTGACAAACGTCTACGCCCGGGAATTGTCTGGGACATTTTCCTGGTAGTGTCGTGTCTGGCGTTACTCACGGCTGGCAGCTGGGGCGTCTACAGTGCCGTCAACAAATTTCTAAGCTAACATCCAGGGAGTTAGTGTAGAAAGTTGTGTTTGGCAGCGGGGTTGAAAGAGACGGCGTATTTCGCAATGAATTGATCAAAGACCAAAGATCACAACTCATTTCGAAAGGAACGGCCCCCGTGATTCAGAATCGCAATTCCAGCGTTGCAGACACAGTCGCCACAACAGATTCCGGCGACTTAATTACACGTGACACATTGACCGAGATCCTTCGAGCAGGTGCTCAGAAGATCCTGAAAGCAACCATTGAACAGGAAGTCTCGGACTACGTAAACGACCGGACGGACATCGTTGATGGGAATGGGCTGATGCACTCGCCGGAACTGGCGATCGGTGATGGTGCATTGGGTTTTGGGAAGGCTCTGGAGCAGGTGTTTCCGGCAACTCGCGGACAGCGTTGCACGGTTCACAAGACAGCCAACGTGCTCAACAAACTGCCGAAGAGCATTCAGCCTCAGGCGAAAAGAATGCTGCACGACATCTGGAAAGCTCCGACAAAAGATGAAGCTGGCAAGGCGTTTCACCTGTTTGAGAAAACCTTCGAAGCAAAGTACGAAAAGTGTCTGCAGAAAGACCGCGACGTGTTGCTGACGTTCTTCGATTTCCCGGCTGAGAACTGGTGGAATATTCACACGACCAATCCGATCGAATGCACGTTCGCCGCAATCCGCCTGAGGCAACGTAAAACGAAAGGCAACGGCAGTGCCAAAACCAGCCTGACGATGATGTTCAAGCTGGCTCAGAGTGCGGAGAAAGGTTGGCGAAAACTCCGCGGCCACCACCACATCCCGGACCTTCTGCGAGGCATCAAATTCATCGACGGAGTCAATGAAAATCAACTCAAGGAAGAAGACCACAAACCCTCACAGACCACTACAATTCAAACCGAAATCGTCGCCTGAACAACTTTCTCCAAACACAACATTTGACAGTAACTCAGGCTTTTCCCCGAACCCGGACGCCCGAAAATTATCACATTCTCGCGACGATCCAGAAACGAACCGTCTCGCAGAGTTTCCAGTGGCCGCGTCACCTGCAACGGCAATCGCTGGAACTTGAAGTTCGCCCATGTCTTGCCCGGATGAAGTTTCGAACGTGTCATCAGCCGCTTGATGGGGCCTTCCCGCCGAGCTTCGCATTCCAGAGTCGCCAGTTCCGAAAGATAATTCAGGTGGCTCAGGTTTTCCGTTGCCGCTCGAACAGCCGTCTCCTGAAACTGGTCCCGGATCGTTGGCAGACGCAGTTCCTTCAACTGGTTCGTCAGGCGCGACGTGGGGTCGGATTTCGTGGTCGGCTGTTGTGAAGAGGTCGCTTGACGTGTTGCCTTCGTGGCTCTGGTTGTCGGTGATTTTTTTGCTGCCGGTTTCGTTGTCATTTTGGTCATGGTTCGGACACTCCTTGTCGAACGTGGTGAGTAAAGAATCGTAATCGCACAGATTTGGTGCTTCCACTTCGATGTCGGTCGGTGCGGGAATACTGGTCGCGTCGGCCACCAGTGCGCGGACACGTTCGACATCGATTGTGTATTCGGTGGCCAGCAGATGTCGCAGAGCATCGGCCACAGCGTCGGCCACAGCGTCGGCCACAGCGTCCTGGCTTTCCTGGGCGGCCAGTTGCAGGATCTGCACGTATGTTTTGTCGGCCACTTTTTCCATATGAGCAGCTCGCAGTGAATCCCACGCCATGCGAAAAC
>Ga0335398_10005550_pt1 | contig 16555 bp, 17 predicted proteins | sample BON03_FD_205742 | JGI IMG/M metagenome (GOLD analysis project Ga0335398, IMG submission 205742) | Freshwater microbial communities from Lake Bonney liftoff mats and glacier meltwater in Antarctica - BON-03 (spades assembly) (version 2) | ecosystem: Environmental > Aquatic > Freshwater > Ice >... | reverse complement strand
TTTTCACATTAATGAATTAATTATATATATATAATATAAATGGTATTAAAAACATATGCAATTACTTTGCAAACATATTATGATAATATTTTAACCTGTTATAAAAATATATTAGTAATTAATAATTTACCTATTGGTGAATTATTAAAACATGTAAAAAGATTAAATATGCCAAAAATCTCACCATTTAAACAATCAACCGATTGTTGCCCTATAAAAACGTGTGAATATGTAATTTATAAAATAGATAATTCACATGAAATAATGACAGTAGATGATATACCGGAATTATTTGGATTTTTAATGGAAAATGGTTATACTATAAATACGTCTTTAACAAAAATGCTCAATAAATCAGATATAAAATCAAGTATTAATAAATTAGTATGTTATATTACTTTGGATATTTAATGATTAAATTGATAAATTGAATTATTTTAATTATAATAACTTAATTATAATTAAAATAAACATATCAATAAAATGGATAGCAAAAAGCATGCGTTCGACAAGGACATACAAACCTATATATCACAATTATCTGATATTGAAAAAAAGGTATTAAGTATAGCAAAAGACCATTTGGAGACCTCTTTCAGTATTGAAAAAAGTTTAGGATTTAAAGACTGGTTAGAAAAACAAAATGTATCATCACCCCAACCGAAATAATAAAAATAAATGTTTTATATTTTAATGATTATTTTTATTTTTTATTTTTTATTTTTTATAGTTTTACGGCGGTATTTTTTGTTTGTTTTATGTCTATTACAAAAATTTTTAATAGTTTGTTTAATTCTTTGGGTAGTTAATTTAATATTTTTTTTTACATTTATCAAACCACCTGATTGTCCTTTTTCTAGTCGTTGGTTAATATCAGAAATACTTTTATCTATCATAGTATCTCGTTTTTCTTGTACCTTTTCTTTAATTTTTTGTGAGAATTCTTCATTTTTTTTATCTAAATAAGCGACTGGATTAGGTATTGCGGATCTAACACGATTACTTAAATTCTCTTTTAATCCTTCCATTGATGGTATAGTAACTAATGAATTTATGTTTCCTATTTGTGAATTAATTTTATCAGTAACACCTTTAATGCGTGTTTTAATATTATTAATACTATCTAAACTAGTGCCAAAGAAGTTAATAAACATCGTGGTGCTTTTAATCATAAAACCAATAACAGCCTGTATTTGTATAACAACATCATCAATAGCGCGTATCGCCTCTAATACTTCACCTACACCAGGGATAATACCTATCGCGTCAAGTATGATGTCTACCATCCGTTTAATTATTTTATGGGAGGCATCTGATCCAATATCTATAAATTCATAGACAACTTGTTTTATAGGTTCCTTTAATTCATCTAAAAAGATAACAAAAATTTCACCTAAACTAGTTAAAATTAATCTTAATTGTTCGCGTGTTTTAGGATCTTCTAATGCTTTATTGAACTGCTCTAATATATAATTCAAATCTTTTCCTTCTGTTTCTATTCCTAAAATAGATGACATTTCATGAATAATAAACAAAACACCATACTCAATTATGCTAATAAAAAATCCAAATATAGCACTACCAATTCCAACTATACCTGTTTGAGCAGGATATTCTGTATTTATTTTATTCATATTATAATATCATAAGTTTTTATTTTTTGATATAGATTTATATTCTTACGATGAATCATTTTTTTCCTCATAAATCATTCTTTTTGCTTTAAATGTAGCATAATCTAATTTGACTATGCCATCGCTATTATGATTATAAATATTATTGGAATTATTGTATTTAATATAATCTTGTAACGACCCTTTATAATTAAAACGATTTGATTTTTCTGGGATAATATTATTAATTGTCCCCTTATTATTGGTGCCCTTAATATTGGTGCCCTTATTATTGGTGCCCTTATTATTGGTGCCCTTATTTGCCGAACCTCCATTATTATTTGCGTTTACATTATTATTCTTATCATTTGTATTATATTTTTTAAATGAAGCAAACACAGATTTTTCCTTTGGGTTAGTTTCCTTTTCTTGTTCCGTTTTTTCTTTCTCTTCTAATTCTTTCTGACAACCCATTTTTTCATCATATTTTTGTTGTGCTTTTTCTAATTCTTTCTTATAATTAATACAAATTGTTTTACAATTATAAGTAATAGCAAATAAACGAGAAATTTTATCTAATACTAAATAAGAAACACTCTTATAATCACTATAATACCAAAAAGTTTCATTATCGCTATTATAAGTCATAATAACTTTTCCATTTGGTAGTTCTTCTTCAATTACATTTAATCGTAAATTTTTTAATTCTTCTTTTGTTAATACTCGTTCAGGTAAATCAATTAATTCTTGGTAATATTTATCGTTTTCATTTTCCTCTGGTTCATTTGAACCATTTGAATCATTTGAATCATTATAATCATTCTTATCATATACAATATAAGATACAATAGCAAATCCTGCGGTTACGCCGAATAAGTTTGTCCATATGATTGTAAATAATAAATTTAATAAATTAAATAAATTCATAAATGCATTATCATCGTCATGATCATTATCTTGTGTATTATTATCAACAATATAATTATTAATCATGTTATAAAATAAAAAAGTTCTTTTAATATTACATATAATATTATCATTATATTTAAGTAATTATTGTATATTTCATTCATCACATCTTTTTCTCATCACATATTTCTCTCATTCTTAATTCGAACAATTCTTTTATTTCCTTCTCTAATTCAGGAACAGGAATTAATTGAAAAGATTTATTTTTATTGTCAGGATGTAAACAAACAAGACATAATTTAGTGACTTTTTTTTTGTATTTTTCTTCAATAATTGCTTTATATGTATTTAATTGAAGAACATAATGCCAATAATTTGTATCAGGAATATGACTAATACAATCCGTTTTTGCGTATTTCATAAAACAATCTGTTTTTTTAATTTCTTTTGACCGTTTCCAATCATAAATCATTAATGTTCCATCAGGATTTTCAAAGACCATATCAATTGAACCTGCCAACAACAATTCTTCATGATAAATCATCCATTCAGTTCTATAAGGGTTAAGGGCTTTTAATGTTAGTTCATTAAATTGTTTAAAATACATGTATTCAGTTGAATTATTATTTGTTGGATTTTTATTATAGTAGCATTCAATATCATAATGCATTTTTGTACCAGCATCTGCTGCTTCATCTCTATTTTTATCCCATAAATATTTTATTTCTTTGCGTGTTTTCCCATAATATTTATTTATTTCCCAATTTTTTGATTTCATCATTGATGTAATAATTTTATCAGCATCAAAATCACTAAAATGACTATGATTCCATTTGGTAACTGAGGTATAATCTTTATTTGTGTCGCCGTTAATTGTGTATTTATGTGGTCCTGCTTCAAATGAAATTGCTGCGTCGCGTTCGTGCGGATAAAGATTAGAAAGATATTTATTATTGTCCAATGATTCAGGTTCAGTGTCAAACTTAATTAAAGTATTCATTATGTTAATACTAATATAATGATTATTAATACTAATATAATGATTATTTTTATTATATTAGTATTAACCGAATAAAAATAAATCAATTTTATTATTTTTTGGTTTTAGATTTTTTAGATTTTTTAGTCTTTTTGGAAATAGATTTTTTAGTGTTTTTGGAAATAGATTTTTTAGTCTTTTTAGTATTTTTGGAAATAGATTTTATTTGAAAATCTTTCATTAATCTATCATTTAATGACATTTTATGCGAGGGTATTGAAATTAATTTCATGATATCATCATTATTAAGATTTTTACTAAAATTATTCTTATTATCATGTCCAGTAATTTTCATATGTTTACCATCATATGTTGCGTCAAATGCTTTATCCGTAATTACATTTCCATTTAATGTTGATTTTAATTCACCAGTAGAATAATAATGAAATACACTCATTTATATTAATATTATATATTATATATTAAATTAAAAACTTCTAAAAGCGTGTTTTCTGAAAAGTATGGAGAGAAATTTGCAAATCCTAGAAATTTAGTATCTGAAATGGTTAATATCAATAACCATATTTAGAGGTAAATAAACTATTTCAAAATTAGAAAACATCGGAGCAATTCAAAGTGCTATTATAAATAAAACAACTTTTTTATTGATTGTTAAAAAAAATTGAAAATGAAAACGACAATAGCATAAAAATAAATGAAGCAAAAAAATAGGTATTCCTATAATGTCATTAAATACATTCAAGTCTACTTATCATACCTAATATACACGAATGTATATTTAAAAACTGAATTCGTACTCAATAATATTTTTCAAATTCATTTTCAAATGTTTATATAATTCTTTTTTTATACGCGAATTATTGTATTCTTGTGTATAATTACCTCCTAATATTTTTTGAAGATTCACTGCGTATTTAGTAGAGAACTCGTCTTCGTACATTTTATTCACATTTTCTTTCTGCCATTTTAAAAATTCAGTTAAGGTTTGTTTTGAAATAATATTAATAAAATCAATAAACATTTTTTCTGTCATTATTTCCCATTTAATTTCTCCATTTTTTTTTCCTCCTTCACGATTAGTTGTATCCATTACAGCAACAAACAAAGTATTCTCTTTTTGATTAAACGCCTTTAACGGTAATTTATTTAAAGCAGTAAAAGATAATAAATCTTTAATTATTTCTATACATCCATGGATATAATCATGATTAAACATAACTTCAAGATGTTTTCTTTTAAAAACAATATTAGAAGAACACCATTGATTAAATGAAATAGTTGATATGTATGTTTCATTTAACCATTCTATAACATTTAATTTCCGTTTTTTAATTTCAGTCCATTTGGTCATTTCTTCCATTTTTTTTTCCAATTGTGTATATTTGGCGGTAACTTCTAATAAAATGGTATACATTTCACTCATTGTGGGTAATTTATCTCCATCATTTACACGTAATCTTTCTGGTTGAGATTTATTCATAATTTCACAAATTAAACTATGTTTAGTATAACTGGATTTTAATTTATATTCCTTGTTACATAAAGCACATTTATAAGGAATAAATTGTTGTTTATGTATTGGTTGCTGATGTTTATAATAAACATTCATTTGTTTTAGTTATTTGTTAAATAATCGTGTATTTATAATAAAATATAACAAATATTAAAACTCAATTTTTATTTTTAATATTTATTTATAATAATATAATATATATTATTATAAATACAAATGACAACAGAAGTTAATGGAAATACTTATAAAATTTGTAATGGTTGTATTACTAGCAGCATACCAAACGTATTAAATGACGCTTGTTCATCGTGTGGAAACGCCACTGGAAGTATTATAGATGTTGACCAACTTCAAAAAAAAATATGGAATCAAGTTCGTGTTCCATCATCTTTATATATAATGAATCTCGCCGCAGTAACTGTTAATAAAAGAACCGAAATAAGTACAAGTAATCAAGCAAGTGATCGCAATGAAATATCGAATCAAAAAAAAATTGTTCCATCCCGCGGGAATTCTATAAAAAGTTCATTAACGCGTATACGCCCAGGGTCATTATCGCCTGGCGGATTAGGTGTTGATGTTAAGCATAATTCTTACGCGCGTTATTTATCTAAAAAGAAAGGAACATATCTTAATACTCAAAAAAATACATTGTTAACCCCCTTGTATGGAAATAAAACTAAAATGGTTGGCATATTAAATCAGTGTGTATGCCCCTAACTCAAGTAAAAAAACAAACTAATAAAACTCCATATTATTGAGATATTATAATATGAATAAATAAAATATTATATAGAAGTAAATATATAGAAGGAATGCCGCTCAATTATAATACAACAATTTCAACGACACCGCCAGTAAAACAATTGAAATTATTTGCTCCGATACAATGTTCATCAAGGACAAAATTTGTTATTTTAACAAATTCCAAAAATTCTTCTTGTAAAAGTTGTGGAAACTAATAATATATAAATTATTTTTTATAATTTATATATTAGTATATAAATATATAGAAATACTTTTAGAAGATGAGTAACTTATTTAATTTTAATTTAGATTCAGAATCATATAAAGATAATGAAATTGAAATTCTTTTTAATTTATCCCATCCATATAATAAAACTGATATTAATCAAGCAAAACAAGTATTAATAACACAACTTTTTAAAGATAATAATATTAATTTAGGAGTAGAGAAACAGAGAGAAATTCGGTTTTTTATAGATACAATTTCAACCAGAATTCATAATAAAATTAATATTTCTAATTCTATTATTGAACAAGGAAGTAATTTTATTATTGAAAATCATAATACTATCATTGGGAAAAATGCCCGTTTAACCGAAGGACGATTGACCGACGGCGGCGAATCAGTACCTCCTGGTTATATAAATCCAATCAATGTGCGCACAATTACACAAACTGTTAATATAGATACACGGTTTCGCCCTAATTATTATGGCACAAAATCAACACAATTTCATCTATCACTTCCTAGTGTGCAAAAAAATGTAGTAAAAATGCGATTATCTTCATTGGAATTGCCCATGTCATATCATGCTATTTCACGTACAAACGGTAATTCCACATGTCTTATTATTGATAAGAAAAATGGCGGACTACCTGATATACATAATTGTTGGATAGTTAAATTACCAGACGGTAATTATGAACAGTCATGGGCAAATGAAAGTAAAGCGTCGCATATTGAAACTGCTATGAATAACGCAATTTCTACTGCTACACAAGGAACAATAGATATAACAACTGGAATAGTTACTGTTACTACAATAGTAGGAACTATTGTTAAATTAGATACATTAACTGTAATTTGTTTTACATTAGATAAAGTGAGTGGACGTTCCGTTTTTGCAAGACCACTGCCACCAGTGCAACCAGTGACACCAGTGACACTTTTAAAAGATGGATTTATAGTTCGTTTTAATGTAGATGAAAATGGAAATTTAAATAATGATTTAAATATTCAGTTACGATTAGGATGGCAGTTAGGATTCCGAATTGCTGAATATATTTGCGGAGATACAGGTAAAGTTGGAGCATGTGTATCAGAAGGTATTTGTTTAATTTGTGGTCCTCGTTATGGGTTACTCTCAATTGAAGATTACCAAAAAAATACAAGTCCTTCTTATATTGTTGCATATGCTGATTCTATTATTCAAAATAATGTAATTACACGCATTAATTTATCATCATTACAAGCAGATGTTGGCGTGTATCAAGTAAGTAACGACCAAGGATTAACAAGTCAAGTTGCCAGAACCCGTGAATATTTTGGAGCAGTTAATATCCAAAAATTATTTATTTCTTTATTAGATGAATATGGTCGTGTTATTGATTTAAATAATATGGACTGGTCATTTACGCTAGATTTTGATAAATTATATGATTAAATATATAAAGATAACTCAAATTAATAAAATTTATTAATATGTAAAATTTATTAATATGTAAAATTTATTAATATGTAAAATTTATTAATATGTAAAATTTATTAATATGTAAAATTTATTAATATGTAAAATTTATTAATTAAGATTAGATATATTTTTATTTATTGTTTAATTCTCTATAAAATTCTTGCACTTTTTTATCTACCTTAATTTTTTGTGGGTTTAGGTGAGTCAAATATAGTCCATTTAAACTTTTCACACGTGATAGAGCAACATATGTCTGTCCACATTCAAATATATTATTACCTACATCAATCTGGGCCATATCTAATGAGACCCCCTGTGATTTATGAATAGTAATTGCCCACGCATAAATAAGTGGTATTTGTTTAACACCAACATCAGGGATAGATTCGCTTACCCATACATGGTATCCTACTGTTCGGCGCGGTCCTTTATTAAATTGGACAAGCGGCAATTCTCCAACAAATCCAACAACTACTCCTTGACTACCATTTACGACCTGTTGGACGCTTTCCATATCTATATTTGCAATACACATCACCTGTGTCCCGATTTTAATAATAATTTCTTTATCTGCCATAATATTATTTGCTAAAAAGTTGTATTCCATTTCTTTTTGCTCTAAACTGGTTTTTGATAGTTGTTTTTTAACTTTTTCTGGTAAAGGAATATCTAGTGCTATGGAAACACAATATTTTTTGCTTTCCCCTTGTAAATTTTCTAATTCTGTCATATTAATTAATTCAGCATCTTTTCGGCGTGGTAATAAAATAGTTGGTTTAAATGATGCGGATAACTCTAACTCGGTGGGTGGTGGTTTATTCATATGTTCTTGTAATTTTTCATAGGCGGATTTATATAATTTACCTATACGAATTTGATTTAATATAGTAGTATACTCTGGATCAGTCTGCCGAAAAATAGTTTTTAAACAAATTGTTTCATCAAATGTGTTATTCCATTGTTCACTTTCAAAACAAAAGGCGGAAGTATCTTTTTGACCATGTGTGCCAACAGGAGGTAACTGGTAAAAATCTCCTGAAAATATTACTTGAATCCCTCCAAATGGAATATCAACGCGTTTTCTTGCGCGTTTGGCAGTATAATTTAAAATATCGAATAATTTTGAAGACATCATACTGACCTCGTCTATAATTAAAATTTCAACACCTAACCAATTTTTTACTTTATATTTATTAGAAATAACACGTCGGACAACTTCATCAATCGTTCCATTTGCAAGACCAATACCGGCAAATGAATGGACAGTTTTTGCTTTACATTCTAATAAAATAGCAGCACAACCGGTTAAAGCACATACTTGTATTTTTTTACCCTGTTCTTGACTGATTTTTACCATTTGCCGGATTAATGCGGTTTTCCCTGAACCACCAGGTCCGGTTAAGAATATATTTTTTCCTTCTTTATACTTTTGTAATGCAAAATCTTGCTCTAATGATAAATTCATTTTTATTATTTTTAATAATATGAATGAATATGTATGTTTATTAAATGAATTTATCTTATTAGTTTTGAATCAATTTTTATATGTATTATAAATTACGAATTATCACATATAAGATCCTTTTTTATATATTTATTTGACATTTTTATATTATAATCTTATAATCTTATAAAACTAACTACCAATTTATTATATTTTTAAATAATTTATTATATTTTTAAATAATTTATTATATTATATAATTAAAGATATTAATTATTTTCCTACTTAAAGAAACTGTCATGAATTCGGTTCTAAACTATTCTATAAAATCGATTTTGGACATTTATAAATGTCCATTTTAATGAAGTGAAGAAAAGAATGAACCAAAAAAAAGTGGAAAAAAGCGTGTGAGACCATAATGGTGTAATTTTTAAAATTTAATAAATATTTTGTTATGATAACTTTTTTATGAAAACACTCATTTTATTTTCGGCGTTTTTTTAGTTAGGATTCGGCGTTTTTTAGTTAGGATTTGTTAGGAAAAACGCCTAATTAAAAAACGCCGAATCCTAAATAAAAAAACGCCGAAAATAAAATTAATAATATAAAATTAATAAATAAAGTTTTTGTAATCTTTTTGAAAAAAATAATATTAATTATCTAAAAATTAAAATACTTATTGGTTTACACCTTTTTACATTTCAAATGTCGATTTTATATAATATAAAATTGATTGTTATTTATTTTATATTATAATAATAAATTAACATAATGAATAGAACTGAATTGCTTTTAAAGTGTAAAGAAATGGGAATTAAAGGAGTTAGTTCAAAAACCAAAAATGAAATATTATTGCTAATGGAAAAACATGAACAAAAAAAAGAACAAATTAATTTTAATATAACTGAAAATAATTTAACTTATGTGATGAAAGAATTAATGGAAAAAATACCGAAAGACAAACAACGTAATGTATGTAAAAATTGCAATGAATTAGGTCATAATAAAACAAGCATTAGTTGTAAACTAATTATTGATAAAAATAATAAACTTAAACAAAAAATAAAAAATTATATTTTATCTAAAGATTGTTTAGAAGACAAAAATATTGAAGATGATTGGGATAAATTAAGCGTTTTATTAGATATTACACCTAACTTATGTAAGTCATTATATTATGAAATTCCATTAAATGAACTTTTACATAAACAAATGAATGTAAATAAATATTTAACCAATATTCATACATTATCAAAAAAATGCTACGAATGTAAGAAAAAGATAATATGTATTCAAACGAATACACAACGAATATGGAAAGGAAATGATATATGCGATACTTGTTGGTGTAAATATAAAGATTATCGTGATATAACTTGGGAAAAAATTCAAAGATATAAAATTATACAATGTGAGATTTGCTGTAGCAAACGAACGCATATATTAGAGCGTTATCATTACGACCATTTGAATATGTTCAACAAAGTTAATAGTGTATGTAGTATGGTTAATGAATGTGTAAATATTGAAGACATTTATTCTGAAATAGATAAATGTCAAATTTTGTGTTTATCGTGTCATCATATAGTTACAGATATAGAACGTAAATTATGTTTCGCAAGAATAAAACAAACATTAACCAGAAAATTAAATCAAAATGAAATAACTGAAGAAGAATATAATGAACAAACAATGTATTATCAAAAAATATATGAAGAGAAAATGAAATTTATCTATGTAGAATTAAAACAAACATTAGGCGTTTGAAATGTAAAAAGGTGTAAATAAAAATAATTTCCAGTGATAATATTAAAAATCTTATTTTTATTAATCATTTTCGGTTAATTGATAATTTTATGAATAATTAATATGAGAACGGTACAAATTATATTTTTCTCCCATTTGGTCAATATAATATGCTAACACCCAACCCATAATAGCAAATATATTATCACTAATTATATTTGTTAATGAATCGCGGTAATTTTTACCACCTGGCCAAAATCCTTTTAGTTGTGTATTTATAACCATCATTCCATATGTAGTATTTTCGATATACTCAAATAGCATATGTATTATAATCCAATTTTTTAAACTTATACCCCAAAAATAAACAACAATACCTACTGCTAAATGTAATAACGAATATTGATCGATAAATTTTTTACCCATTTATGTTATGTATATAATAAAATTTATCCGGATATTAACCCAGTTTAATTGTTAATATATTATAAGTATATAACTACTTATAAAATTATATAGTTATACTTATAATATATTCTATGGAAAAAAATCATTTGATTAATAATAAAAATGATAAAAATGATAAATGGTCTTTTTATTTAATCCAAAATAAACGTTCTACGTATGCTGGTGTTTCTCCTGATCCTGTAAAACGGTTGCGTAAACATAATGGAGAAATCAGTGGCGGCGCAAAATACACATTAAGTAAAGGAAATGGATGGGAACACGTTTGTTTAGTGCACGGATTTCAAACAAAAATACAATCTATGCAATTTGAATGGGCAGTAAAACACGTGCCCCCACGAGATGCTGGCGGCATTATTAATCGTGTTAAAAAACTATATGAGGTATTAAATAAATCACAATGGACGTCAAAATCGCCAAATGCTGAAACCGTGCCATTATCATTAGAATGGAAAATATGTGTTGATTGTGAAAACACTACTGTCCCGGAATATATTACAATACTATAAGCAAAATAATTATTTAATATTGATATAATTGTTCTACTATAAGTGAAAACGACCAATCATGCCCATTTAAATTTACTAAATTTCCTTTATCATCTAGTAACTTTACGCGCATCCGTTCAATATCTACTGGTCCAAAATAGGTTCGTTCATTTGTTTGAATTGATGGTCCATAATCAATATAGGGTTCAGGGCGCAATTGTGTTATTCCTTTTAAGGGGATAAATGCCATTATATTACTTGTTGTTGGACCTACTACGCGATTACTCTGTTTATTCCTATTAGTAATGATTTCATTTACTGAATATATCTGCGCCTGTGTTAATTGTCGTGGAGAACTTTTTTTCATATAAGGACTTTTACTTGAAATACTATTATTTACAGGACATTCAATATTCTGAGAATTATCAAAACTCTTTGAAGCCTTATTATAATAACTAGGTAAACTTAATTTACTTGTAGTATCTTTCATATTTACCAATCCATTGTTTACTATATTATTATTGTAATCATCAATGACCAACATAAAATATTTTGGTCCATATAAATCTGGAGGAACATCTAATATAAATGGACTTTCTTTTTTTATATTGATTGAAATATTACCCACACTATCCGGTTCTTGTCTAACTCCTAAATTCCAACCTAAATTTTGATTTACTTTCATTCCCAAACCACAACTACTAACAACCCCGTCTGTAAACCCTTTATTTTTATAAAAAGTTATTGTTTTTTCTTCTGATGTAGATGAATTAGTAAATTGTATTTTTTTATTTATTGTATTTGATGGGACTAGTTCTATAGAAACGTCACTACAATTACTTAATAAATTATTACTTATTTCAGTTATTAAATTTTCAATAGTATAATTACCCGGTTCAATAGAAATATTACTCGGTTCAATAGAAATATTAGAACCACTACAATCAAAAGAGGTATTTCCTAAGGAACGTTCAAATGTATGCCATGATGTAGGAATTTGTATAGAATTTACTTTTATTGAAATGACATTTTGTAATCTTTCTGATAGATTAAAAGTATAATCTGTATTAAATGATGACGCAATTACATCATTATTCGCATATGGAAATATAGTTTGTCTATATTGACTATCCACAGATATTATTCGTGTAGTCTTATTTTTAAAATTTGGATTCAGTACATCCTGTACAATAGGAATATTATGACTCTGATTAATTCCTAACCGATCACGTTTCAATTGAAAGTAATCATCTTTATCTTTTTGGTTTGTAAATTCATTTTTCCACCAATTACCAAGTTGGGTTGTTTGATCAAATTGGTCATTATCTTTTTCTTCTGTAGTAATATCATAATCAATATTATCTAAATATTCTAATACTTTATCAAGCGCATTCTGAAAAAAAACTGAAATTTCATCATTCCCTTCTTCTTTCATTTTTGAAATAATCGTATTTGCAGCATCTTTGATCTGATATTCAGTTGAATTCTCATTTAAATTAAGCATTTCTAATATATCTTCAACTGAATAATTGTTAATGTTTGTATCAATTTTGTCTTCATCCATTTTTATTATATTTTAATATATTATTGTATTATTGTATTAATTGTATATATTATATTAATGTTATATTTAATGTAAATATTTAATGTATATATTATAATTATTTCCCGAGTGTTTCATAATTATTTCTCAAATGTTTTATAAAGATTTTTTTGAAGAATTTAATAAAGTCAAAATGTTTATTCTCATAAATCCATTTGGGTATCTGCGTAATTCCTTGTCCTCGTTTCAAATGCTTACTGCCCTTAAACACAAGAATATCAAATAGTTCTAATATCTTTTCTTCATACCGTGTAAGTTGTTTCCGATCTATCCGATAATCGCTTTTATAAATAAATCTATTATAATTTCCATCTTTATAAATACGGTATGATTTATCAGCATAAACTGTATTTTTTATAATTCCAATACCTTCTATTTTATTTATATCATTATTCATTTCTAAAATAAATACTAAATCTCCAACATAGATGTTTTCTTTTATTCTCATTGGTGATCCATAGATACATCCTTCATGTTTATTTTTTTCTCGCCATTGTTTATTTTCTTCCCAAGTTCTTGAATTAAATCTCGTTGTACCAATACAAGGCATTTTTTATTTTATGAATTAATAAGGAATTAATAAGGAATTATTTGGAGTATAGATTTTATGTGATGAGAGAAATTCATTATTAATTATTCAATTTTTATTTTATTATTTATTATTTATTATTAATTATCATTGAATATTCTTTTTTATGTAATCGATTTATATTTTTAATATCACTTTCTGTAAAATTAAAATACAATGCCAGCGTTTCATCTGTTATAATTTCTGGAAAATCTGGTAATTTTGTAATATCTGGTATAAACTCAAAAGCATATTTTTCCAAATATTTCATACGATACCTCGTGGTTTCAAAAATATACAATGCCAATTTACTTGATAAAAAGTATTTGAGTTTTTCTAATTCATTTTCATTTTCATTTAAAATAATATAATTATCTCTATTTGAAATACCATATTTCCCTTCATAATCTAAAAAGGGGAATCCATACATTTTATGTGCTAATACTATCTTTTTTATACCATGGTATTTTTGCGGAATATTACTATAATTAATTACTAATTTGGGTTGGGTTTTGTGTTCAATAATACATGTTTTTATATTTGGAAAAGGATAATGGACTGGATCATATTTATCGGATAATTTCGTTTTTGAATTCGGTAAATTGGTTTTTATCGATATTAAATGCCCGCCTGCTTTTTCAATAAAAGGTTTTAATTTATTTATGATTGTTTGTCCAAATAAAGGAATAGGTGTTGCTTTTTTGATTTTTGAGGTTAATAAAAAATGAACGTATTTTTGTTGACAGGTATCATATAAATCGATATAATAATCTGTTTTCTTTTTTGTTAAAAGGAAATAACATGTAGGTGTTTGTGCCTCGCCTTTAAATATCTTATTGGTTTCGGTATTTGTAAAACAGTGTATTTTTTCTATTTTATAACTAGTCAAATAATTATAGGTAAGCATCTTATCCGGTTTCATCCAAATAGACGGCACAACAACACATAATTGTCCTGTTCCACTTTTTAATAAAGTAATAGATTTTTTAATAAATGAGATCCAAATTGTTTCACCATCTTCTGTTTTCTTATTTAGTTTTTTATTAGTTGGGACCTTTTTAATACCATTTATATTATAAGGAGGGTTCCCAATAACATAATCAAAATTAAAGGTCCACGAAAAAGATGAAGAGAGAAAATCCCCATCATAAATATTCGCATTTTCTCCAAAATAATTTTTTAAGTAATTAATATTTTCTTTTTTTATTTCTACCAAATAAATCATATTTTTAATTATATGTTCTTTTCTCTCTTCATCAATAATTAACACTTCTTTTAATCCTTTATTTAATTTATCAAATAAAACTATTGAATAATAACCCAATCCTGCTCCTGCATCCAACCATTTATTATCCTTTTGCGTAAAAACAGTTGGTTCAAATAAATTAAACATTTCTTCAATCAGAGAAAATGGACTATAAATTTCGCCATATTTTAATTTATCCTCCTTAGATACAATAAAAGGTTGCTTATATTCGTGAAGTTTAAAATCTGGTGATAATAATGACATATATTTGTATGATACGAAGATATTAAATGAGAGAAAAGAACTAAATTATTAGTATATTCATAATAAAATTATTTAGTATATTCATAATAAAATTATTTAGTATATTCATAATAAAATTATTTAGTATATTCATAATAAAATTATTTAGTATATATATAATTTTATTATATAATATATATAAGAAATAAAATGAATGATATTCAAAAAAGGTTTTTATTGTTTTTAGGTCTTTGTATACCAGCAAGATTTGGATTAGCGATTTTGGCAAAAAATATACCTATTAAATATTTACATTTTGTAGGGTATATTGGATTACTTATTTCTCTGGGATTTTTTTATTTATATTTTTCTGGAAGAAGAAACACAGGTGCTGAAACATTTGGAAAACCTATTTGGTGGAAGAATTTCAGAATAGTTCACGCATTATTTTATTTGATGTTTGCGTTCTATGCGATTAAAACGTATGCGAATGCTTATATGTTTATTATATATGATACTCTATTTGGGTTAGGGTTGTTTTTATGGCATCATTATACCTCTGGTAACTTTGAAAAAGTATTTTAATATCAATATTAACTTACTTAACTTTTTAAATAAGATTAATGAAAAAGGGTCCATAAAATTGAAATGCTTTTAAGGCATGTAGTTATAAGCACATAAACAATCAACAATCGGCAATTAACAAAGCAACTAAACAATCAATCAATCAATCGACAAGAATGTCTCAATCCAAGATTAATCAAACGCTTTCCATCACAATTCCTCGTGTTTTCCCTTATTGGGCTAACGAGGAAAAGATTATTAGCGTGTTTCATGAAGCGGATATCGGTAAAGTATATAAGGTAACTATTCGTCGGATGTCATTTGACACAAAAAAAAAAATCTATATTTTCAAAGCAATTGTTCATTTTAGTGTTTGGTATGATACCACAAATGCTTACAATCTCCAACGATGCATTTTGGGTGGAAAAAAAAAGGCACGAGTATTCAATTGGAATGTTTTTGAAAATAAAAATCCATCCGGATTGTCAAACATCGATAAACGCATTATGCGTCTCACGGCGGACACCCATAAAATTCAGCAAGAAAACTTTCAAATCCAAGAAGAAAACTTCCAAATCCAGAAAGAAAATGCTTCCCTCATAGAAAAGACATTTTTGAAACAAAACCAGCGCATTCAAGAATTACAAGATATCTGTATTGCCAATGGTTTAGAAGTTCCGTTTTGGGCAATTACTGAACCGCCATCAGTAGATGT
>Ga0335398_10005549_pt1 | contig 16557 bp, 13 predicted proteins | sample BON03_FD_205742 | JGI IMG/M metagenome (GOLD analysis project Ga0335398, IMG submission 205742) | Freshwater microbial communities from Lake Bonney liftoff mats and glacier meltwater in Antarctica - BON-03 (spades assembly) (version 2) | ecosystem: Environmental > Aquatic > Freshwater > Ice >... | reverse complement strand
CACACTGCAACACACTGCAACACATTGCAACACACTGCAACACACTGCAACAGCAACAGTGGATGGAAGAAAGAGTCAGACGCTTGCGACCGCACAAGCGACACCTGCCATCACACCCCAGTCGTAAGTCTTGTTAGCGAAGTCCTTCTCTTCGTTTCCCTCTTTGGCTCTTCTTTTCGTTTCCCTCTTTTGCTCTTCTTTTCGTTTCCCTCTTTTGCGCTTTCACTCACACGCGCACTTACAAGTGCGCGTGCATACTTCCTCGCGCGAACTACCTGTCACTCTCACTCACCCGCACTCATTTGCTCTACTCCTCTCTATTGCCCTATATCTTTCGTTTTATCTTTCTCTTCCTTTCTTTCTCTGTCTGTTTCTCTCTCAGGCTCTCTCTCATTTTTGCCCACTGCTTTGCAATGTCTCTATCTGTCTCGTTCTCCCACGCACTGATCCATCCTCTTTCTCTTGCGCACACGCATGCACGTTCACCCTGTGTGTGCGTGTGTGGTTGTATATTTATGTCTGTGCGCGTGTGTATTCATGTATGTGTGTATGTATGCAAGCGGCAGTCAATCTGTATGTTTTTGCCTGTCTGTGACTGAGTGTCAGTCTGTGACTAAGTGTGAGTCTTCGTTTGCATCTGTGTCTCTATTTGTGTCTCTGTCTCTATCTCTGTCTCTATCTCTGTCTCTTTCTCTGTCTCTGTCTCTATCCCTGTCTCTTTCTCTGTCTCTTTCTCTGTCTCTATCTCTATCTCTATCTCTATCTCTGTCTCTGTCTCTGTCTCTGTCTCTGTCACTTTGTACACGTATACCAACACAAATGGCTATCCGCAAGTTTTTTTCAGACACACACCGTCACACGAGTATCTCCCTCTCACACACACAACGTGACACGCAGAACACATTCACGGCCCATGACGCAGACTGCCGACTCGTTCAACAGATCGCAGACACACACAGACACGTATAGGGGACCGCGCATGATGACCCCCCCCATTACTCCCCGGTGTGTCTTTTTAAAATCTACTAGTGAAGCGGCAAATATATGAGAGACATCTTTGATGATATCACTTGAAACTTCAATTACCATTCTCACACGTAGGTAGCTATGCACTTCCATGTCCCTGTGCGTGTGTACCACGTAGAGCTTTGTGTGTGCGCGTGCGAGCGAGTTTGAGTTTGTGTGTGTGTTTGTGTGTGTGTATATATAGAGAGAAAGAGAGAGAGTGAAAGAGAGATATGTATGTGTATACGTATATTTTTCTGAATATGCATGCGTATGCATATACGTTTATATATGTACGTATGTGTACACAAATATGTATATATGCATATACATGTGAATATATGTATGTATATATATAGACATATAGACATATATACATATATTTCTGTGTGTATATAAATGTATATGTATACATGTATATACAAATTTATGTGTTGATATATAGACATATATACATATATACATGCGTGTATATAATAAATATATACATATGCATGTACATATATATGTATGTATATGTATGTACATATATGTATATATATATATATATATATATATGCATATATACGTATATATATATATGTGTATGTATATATGAATATATACTTATATATCTATGTATATATACATATAAGTATACATACATAATATGTATATACAAATGTATATGAATATGAATATATATACATGTACATATAGTACATCTCTTTATTCACACATTCACACGAACACAAGATATACATACATATATATATATGTGTACACATAATGTTTCCAAAAGACCAAGATATCAAAACGAGCCTTGAGAGTAAGGAAGAGAGGCAAGAACAGGTAGCATATAAGAACAAGTACCATGCAGGCAGCCACACTGTGAAAACAATGCCTGCGTGATGGCCTATGTATATTTTCAAATACACAGGGACTCGATGACATCAGCAGAGAGAGCAACGCATGACAGAGCAGTGGCTGCTTCGCTTGCTTCAGTTGCTGCGCCTTCATACCCTCCAGTTCCTCTTCCTCTTGGCTGGACTGAACATGTTTCTAAAACTACGGGTATGTACTCTAACAAACAAAATCCCGTCGTAGGGTGTATGGTAAAGGTGGCAGGCATGGTGTACACTCACTACCAGAGTCAATACAGTTAGAGTAGACAGTTAGAATAGTAGGCTGATAGTGTGCTGTAGCGTGGCGTGTTAGTGTGTGTGTGTGTTCAGCGCCATACTGACTCCTTCCTGCATCTACACAAAAACGCACTTTTTCCCTCTTGTGGATGGTGCATCTGTCTTTTGTGGCTTTATCTCCGCTTTGATTTTGTATAGTCTAAGACTCTGTTATGTCTTCACCTGTGTCTCTGTCTCTGTCTCTGTCTCTGTCTCTGTCTCTGTCTCTGTTTCTGTCTCTGTCTCTATGAAATACCATGATGAGCAGGGCGAACGTACTTCAGGCATAAGGATTCGGCGCAGAGTCGCTGGAGCCGTCCTACTCAATAAATCACCAAATCAGGCACTGAATCTCTAAGTGCACTGCACTGTATTAGTCATGCAATCTATGTATATATATATCTTCATCGGGGGAGCCGATGGAGTCGTCCCACCCAATAAATCCCAACTGGGCACTGAATCTCTCAATGCACTGGGCTCGGCATGCAATATATGTATAAACATATGTGTGTGCAGGGTGTTAGGTCTAAGGTCTAGAGTGTCATTGCGGGTGTCTTTGTATATATATGGGCATAGACAAACGAAACAATCACAGACACACACAAATACTCATGTGTGCGTGGCGACATAGTGTGGGGAAAACGTAAAGAGCACGCGGAAACAACTAGAGAGGGCAAAGCTGCTGACCGATATAGGCAACTGAAAAGTGGGAAGAGTTTATTGGCAGTGATGCGTGCCCAAAGCAAGAATGGTCACAATGAGATCAAAATTGGGATCAAAAGGGTCAGTACAAGCTTCAAATGATTGAGAGCGCATCAGAAGAAAGGTCATCAAAAACACGCAGAAAGCCGTAGTAGAATAAAAAAATCAAATCATATACCAAAAAAAGAAAAATAAACCCATAAAAGCGCTGGAACGGGAAAGGGGAAGATATCTTACCCACGTTTACACTGCCTACAAAGACAGCAATGTAAATCCTAAATCCTAAACCCATAACCAAGAACCGGGCTGTTTCTTAAAAGTTCGTGAATTAAAGGAGGCGTTGCTTACATAAACACATGAACACTGTAATGTCTGTCAACGCTCATCGTCCGAGTCGCAAGTTGCCATTCAAGTCACTAGTTTCCAAATAACAACATATGAGCTCAGGCAACATTTGAGCGAGCAAGCGAGTGAATGCAGTAGGCCGTTCTCTCTAACCAAAAGCCCACCTCCGGTTGGCCTACGTGACTTGGTCACGTAGGATTTAGGAACTCTGAGGCTTTTGCACGGAACTCTCAGGCTTTCCCATAGCTCTTTCTTTCTTTGTTTGTTTGCCTTGGAGGGGCTTACCTGAATGAAAACAATTCTTGTGGGCTGGTATGCATCCTCGAGCTATCATGTCCCATCCATCAAGTCTCCCTAAATACCAAGGAACGTAGCGCCCTATCGTAATGATGCCCCCACAACAGTAGGTAAGGCACCATAGGCCCCAGTTGTCCTCCAAGCAGAGTACGTTCAGATTGTAAACGCTTCTGTTGCTAGTATAAACATTACTACTCATATGTATAATACTTGTGTGCTTAGTTTCTGTAGCATTTGTTAAAAAAATTAACCTTGTAAGCTGAAAAGGAACAAAATGGGGCAGAGAGGGGGTGGGGGAGAGAAATACAAAAAGAGAAAGAGCAAACACAAGAGAGACAGAGAGAGTGAGAGACTAAAAGAAGGAGCACGCCTGTGTGCACGCATAAGAGAGAAAGAGTATGGGAATGTAACAGGAAAATGATACGAGACAAACCAATGTTCAGTGAACACACAGAAGGGGTGAGCAGGTGCAAAAAGAGATGCGGGACTCGTCAAAATTTCAATTATGAATTATATCCGATAACAAAAAAAAACTGCCACCCATTCACAGCAGCATAATACCTCTACTGCATGCCACGATAGCGTTGCAGCTCCAATCTGGACTACCCCATGAATCACCCGGAGTCACCCCGCAATGCCGTGCCAAATTTTGTACAGATGTGTGGTACAACAGCAAAAAAGGCCCACACACGTGAAAGCCAAGATCATGACGGCTCCTGCATGCCCTCGGGCTTTCAATGGGGCCAACATTACGACTGTCGTAGCGTGCCGGGGGTAAGTCATTGTGTGGAGAACATCTGAAAATATGCCCAACAGCATTATGCCAGTAAGGAGTCATATGGGACACGTTTGCAAAGCAGATTTGCATGCGAATTTTGATTTTCAAGTTCAAAAATGAGATACCAAATTTAATGATCGACGTGGGTCAACTTGAACCCACATATCCCATTTCACATGAAATTCAAGGTTGCTTTCCAAATAAGAGCCACAGATTCAAAAAATTATACAAAATCGTCGAACTCACGTGACAAGTGGCCGACTGAAAGAAAATAGAGGCTAACAATAGTCTCTTGGCTATGTTTGGTCACAAACTTGTGCGTGTTTGTGACACAGTGCGTACGCTTGATATACGAATTCAACTCAACCAATAAGTTGCAAATAAGACACCAGTGTTAGGTACCACTAATGCAATAATAGTCTGATTTGAGATTAAACCAGCATGCTAGAGAGTTATCAAAAACTTGTACGAAGCGCTGCGCACACCAAGTGAAATGTGCTTGATAATACAATCATAGTTACTCCACTGATCCTCATCACCCGGGGTTATTGGCGTTGAATTTGATGTCTTGGTGACCTTGGGGGGGACATAGTGTTGACCATTTGGAGTCTCCTAGCTTTGTTGACCGGACTCCGGTTTGATTTAAATTGCTTTTATTACTGGAAACAGTAGTTTAGAACCCTGGCTTGAGGGTCCATTTGCTCAAATCCATGTGAATCTGAGTTGACGTGTTTTCGGCCAGAATCGAACCGGGGACCTGCGGATAACCAGATTTCTTAAGTGCTGCGCTCTTCACCACTGAGCTAAGGTGACGGATGAATCAACGAAAATCCTTTAGGACCCTCATAGGAGGTATGATCTACAAGTCGAAACTTTAGAAACCTGATCATCGCAGTGTTTCAACTTGAAAGTAGCGTAGAACTTAGCCTGGCTGACACTGTCATTCTGTGCTCTTGTTTGATTGTTGGTTTGTTTGCACAAATCTATTTTGAACCCTCCGAAGGAGTCAAGAATTTGAAATCTAATTTTCTCTCTTCTTGATTTTTTTTTAAATTCTTGCGCGTTAGGGATTCTCCGCGCCAGGGAAATCCACACAACATTTTTAAGAATCCGTCGAGAGAATACACAATATTTAAAAATCAGTAGCAAGAATGCCGAGGGACTCGGAATAGCGCGGGCGAGGCCATAGCAAAAACCACTTTGATGCAAAGAAGAACACACCTCAAGTCGTTATTCGGAACCTCAGTATTGCTTCAAGCAAAGCTACTAAACTATTTCTTAGGAAGTAATAAAAGCAACATCAATCAATTATACGCGTTTAAACAAAACAAAGATCATGTACACGCTGTCGTGTCACAACGTATTAGTTGACCTGGTAGAATCGTATGAACAGGGGTAGGGGTGCTGCAACTTTGGCCGGTAGGTCTCCGCAATTCGACCGCTGACTTTTCAAGGTCTTTTCTTTCTTTCTTTCTTGGGTGGCGAAGACCTAACTTGTTATACTATCTATACCAGGCAACAAGACAAAACGTCAGCCATTCGGGTAAGAATCTATACCTGCGAATGTCAATTTTGATACCCCCTCACCCCACTGAGGTAAGAAAGAACATATCACTAGACTTTGTTATACTTTTGGGTGGGCTACACGCATCAGTTTAATACTTTAAAAAGTTACACCTGGCTAAAGTATCAACGTATCAGAGCGTGCAGAGGAGTACGATAATCGAGTGCTGCGAGATTTGGACGAAATGAATCCGCAGAATTGTCGGTGGCGTAATTTTGTAAGCCGTTTTCGGGCGAAGTTTTGGGCGTTTTTCTGTGTTCAGAATATCTCCGAACAACTCGTAGAGTACAACTCTAGTAGTAGCAAAATTATAAAACATGATCTTGGATTTCCACACTTTTGTCGAGGGTGACCTCACGAAGATCGGACTTCTACTGGCACTCTGAGCTCCATCGCCACATACTGGTGAAGCACTCCCAACAGAGATGACTAGAGCCGCCAGGCTCTCCTCCAATGATACTCGGGCACATACTGCTCATTCCCGAAGATCCTACGATGTTTGAAGCGATTCATACGTGGGCACGACTCGGAAGACAGACTCACCAGCGTAATCGCCGGCAATCTTCTGCCCTCCCAGTCCAGACTAGAGCTCCCCAGTCCGACCGAACCTCTCCCGCACCACCAGCCGGACACCTCCATGCACGGCCACAACTGCAGTCCCTGGAGGGAAACCCTACGTGAATGGCTCATCAAGTGTGAGGCCTTTGAGGCTGTTCCACAGATCGAATTTCCATGGGAGGATCCAAATTCTTCCAACCCAAGTAAGTCCTGGGCAGCTCTCCTTGACTTTTTTCACGCTTTCCAGGGTAATTTCACCAACTGGATTCGCAAGATGGGACGCAACGGCATGACTACACTTGCAGCCCATGGAGAAGATTTATTCGGGTCTGAGGGCGCCAAAGCCACTTCCAGGGCGGAACTCCGACTGGACCTGAAGCTGAATACGGACTCTTCGAAAGTCCTCTCAGGTCAAGAACAAGAGGACTGGGTAACGCATCTCGTGATAAACGTTTCACATCAACGCAGACTCTCCAATCCACGAATTTTCTCATGGAATGCAGGTCCTCACCGTTACAGGAATAGTAGAGACGAAATCTGGTCGTTATTTGCCCAGGGACAGCCGCTCATTTGTCTGTAGAATCTACGGATTCCACGGAAATTGATCTCAACCATTCAGGACGAGCTGCATGGGCAGTTTCCGCACTATTGGATCTTCATTTCAACAGTCAACAAGCAAGGTGTCCCCTGCGACTCGTCGGGCGAACACTACAACTTCAACACGCTTACGGCGTTGGACTCACACCACTTCCCATCCGCCACATCCAAAACACTTCAACCCGGACGGCTATTGCAACGGGGCAAGGGTCTCCAACCAATGGTAAGCGGAAGAGCATTTGCCATATCGACTACGACCAAGAGTGGTGGCATATTTGTCTTTATCAACCTGTACCAATTCATGGCTGCTAATCCAGCAGAGTAGAAAGAGGTTTTGGATATCATTGCGGCTTGGGTTCCGAAACACCCCAACGACAAAATAATCCTAATCTGAGACTGCCACAGTGCTCCAGCCGCTGAACGAACTGGATACTCGCTCCCACTCAGCGACAGCCTATGCCAGGCGGACGCCAGGCTGCAAGATTTCTGCCAGGACACGGGAGGCGATCTAGTCTCCTCCAAATGCCACTCGTGGCGTCGGGCGAAACAAAGCGCCTCGCTGGACAACGCAATCACGTGGAACTATGACCTTTCTCAACCCCAGGTCTGCCCATTTGAAGCGCAACATAAACTGTGTGACCATGGGGTTCTGAGCTTTGCTCTCCCTGATAGTTGGAGCCTTAGTCACCTGGGCTATTCATACCCAGGAATAACTCCTGTTATGATCAAGCTTGATCATAACAGGAGTTGTCCCTGGGTAAAAATAGCCCAGGTGACTAAGGCTCCAACTATCATAACAAAGGTCCCCGCGAAGGGACGCACCGGCTCTTTGCCGTCTACGAGTCTTAACCACCATATCTCTTTGCTTGTTGCTTCTCGGGGGAATCTTTCCTTCACGGATCCCATTTGATGTTTTCGTGACGATTGTCCTTCAACGGTCGGTCACGCGGTTGCCGTTGTCAGAAGTTCACAATCGCGGGGAAAACCGTCGAGTCGCAATCACGGGGAGGACATATGTCATGACCAATGCCATGCGAAGTTCGTCGCAATCACGGCCGGTCATCAACTTCCATTGACGCACTGTGCCTCACGGCTTCACGATATCAAAAATTACGTGTTTTGAACAGGCTGTTTTTGTACTCCTGCTCGAAGCCTGAACACCCCCCGGTGGGTGATCACTCGTGTACTACCGGGAACCGCTCGCGGAACCTTTGTTATGATAGTTGGAGCCTTAGTCACCTGGGCTATTTATACCCAGGGACAACTCCTGTTATGCTCAAGCTCGATCACAACAGGAGTTGTCCCTGAGTATAAATAGCCCAGGTGACTAAGGCTCCAACTATCACTCCCAGGCAGGAGATCATACTTGATCTTCTATTTTGATTCCAATAAACAACATTTCTTCTCTTCTCTTGCTCTCCCGACCGAGGATTTCATCACCAATTTTAAAGCTCCGAAGCGAAGCTTCGACATCCCTACGGACAGGGCAGATGTAATCTTCTTCCAACGGAATCTTCTACAGTGGCACAAGAATGTTCAGCAAAGAATATATCCCTTTGCCAACGACGTCGAAGAAGAAACAGGTGAGTCACTTCTGAACAAGACGCGCGAAGAGCAAGACATCATGCGCGGTGAAGCACTGAAGCTCCAAGGAAGAGCTAAACCCAGCAGGCGCAGAGCCCGCGAAAGACATCCTAACAGAAGCAAGGAGCAGGTTCGGATACGCCGCCTCCACGCCACCCTTGTATTGGCCTACTCAGAGGCGCTGAGAGCCACAGTAGACTCCAGAGTCACAGTAGCTACCCGGGTCGGACTCAAGGCAGATCGAGGCAGATCTCACCCAAGATCATCATCAAGAAAAAGGGGGCAAAAAGCAAGCTCCAGCAGACATTGGGCTTCGTGATGCGCTCGGCTCTTCCGGAAGAAATCGAAAAAGCATTCTCACACAACCTCATTTCGGACTTCACCCTCACATTGCCCCACATTCAACGTTGTTTGGAGGACATGATGCAAGAAATGGGTATATCGGCGGCCGACGCCCCCACCAATGGGGTCACTTCAGTCCCCATACGTCTGTGATTCACAGCCCCAGAATTGGGCCATCCTCTCATCGATGACAACCATGACAGGCCCTTACGTTCCTTCGTGGATACTTATCCAGGTACAAGGACATGGACGACGACGATGACGAGATGGGACATCTCTACACTGGCCTGTGCGACACCAGAATGTTGGCCCGCACAATGCTGGAGGATTGGGAGATTGAATCTGCTGTGGAAGAGAACGATACAGGTAAGACCATCCCAAATCATCATCTGCGACGGAACATAGAACGCTTCTCGACCCCGCACACAGCTAGAGATCCCAGCAAGGTTGAGGAGGTTGAATTTGAGAGCGAGGAATTAGAAGGAATGACACGCCAACCACTAAAGGTTGGGGCCATCCGGTTCCATCATGAGCCGAAGAGCATCAACACCTCACATGCTGGTGTGACAGCCACTACATTCCAAGGCACCACCTCAGTCATGACCTCCAGAGGACCACATCAACTAGAAGGTGCCAGGTGGCACCTCCTCATTAAGGTCTTCAGCAACCCAAAATCGTTCGGGGCCGATCTGCATTCTGAGCTGCTTCTGCAAAAACGTCTTCTTGAGAACCCCAAGCATAGATCCTTATCATGGCAGGTTCTTCGTAAAGCCTCCAAATTTTTCGGAGCAAACCCCTACATTGGCGAGACGGGTCTTGCGACCCCTCCTTTTTTCCTCAATGCGCGCAGAGGAGCGAAGATCACGTGGGGGGTACTCGATGACAGTCCAGTCATTGTAAACTGGAGTGGCTGGACCCATGGGAGCAAGCTGAGATCACTCCGACCTTGGAAACTGCGGACAACTGGAATCTATTCACACATCCCCTGGGCCCGGAGAAGTCCGCCACTCCTGTGATCCCGACTGGCGCCCAGAGAATCTTCTATACCAAAGGGAAAGCCAGCAGGGAGAGAGGGTGATGGAAGACAGGAACGGACAAACTTGCCTCATACGGCCTGGACACCGAAGTGTAGATCAATCAAAACAGCACGATCTCCAACTCCAACATCCCGCCATGGAAGCACATCTTCAGACGAAATCCGGAAAAGATCTCCCGGATATGCGATCTGATGTGGTGGAATCGATCTACTAGGCGGGTACAGAGTCGGGTAGGCGGGGTACAGAGTCGGGTCTAATGAACATCTACAACTTCCTTGGGGTCATCTACGCCACGGACGGTTCGAAAGGCAGTACGGGAATGGGAGCTGGCTTTTACCGACACGATACAAAGGAGGCGGATGCTGCAGGGTGGGTGGAGGCGCCGGCGGCTTGTCCGGCAGGGCCGAATTTGCGGCAGCATGCCTGGCCCTCGAAGACTCTCTCACCCACGACTAACCCTTTGTGGTCCTCACAGACTCCAAGGGATTCATGACAGTGTCTTCAAATTGGGCGGGGGAGGGCAAACCCCCTCTCCTTCGTCATATCCCGGATGTGGACATACTCGCTCGCATCATCAAGGTTCTCCACCATAAGGTGTGTCTTGGCCTCTTCACTATGTTCATCAAAATTAGAGCCTATAGGGGTAAGTTTCTCAATGAAAAGGCAGACAGATGGGCCGACGAAGGGCGAGAGGATGTCGACAATGTACGATGGGATGGTCCCAGCTCGCATCCTACCTTCTCATGGACGGACGCGGGAGTCGAACACAGATGCTCCATGAATAAAACCCTTCAGGCCAGAGTACATTTGAAGGTGGGAGAAATGCAACTTTGTGTTTTAAATTTCTCAACCCTGAACCCTAAACTTTACTTCTGAATTTCTCAATCGAGAAGACAATAGTAGGGATCTTCTTGGGAAGCACTGGCAAGACAAACCCGTATCGAACCGGTCTAAAAGGCACCTGTTACAAAGCATCGGTTACCAATTCCCATGCGCCAAGCTTCTCAAGTTCTGGGGTCTTCAAGAGAGCGACGAGTGCAGGCTGTGTAAACGCCTGCATCCGGAGATGACGCCGTGGCTGGAAAGCCTCGGCCATATCCAAGCTCGATGCCCGGCCCTCCGAAAACCAAGAATTGCGGTACATCACGGCATCTGGCGTGAGCTACTTACAGCCATCAGTAGGAACTCCGTGGAGACCCACGATGACGGCGAGAGGAAATGGTACTTTCCGTCAGCAGTCAGTGAGGCCACTCACGACGAGTGGACAGTCCGTCAAATTCTCGTACATCTAGCCGACGGTCTGTTTTTCAGGATTAGGCCTCTGAACGAGGATATCATCACATTTCACGCCCGGCAGAACATTGCCCTGACATCGGAGGAGATCACCTCCTTTTACGGCCGGAGACCCGATGGAATTGCGTTTGACGCCAAGGGTAAACACTGTGTCTTTCTGGAATTTACCCGCCCAATATACTCGGTGACTTCTTCAGACGAGGGGGGCTGGGCTGAGAGCAAGGAACTTGAGAAGAATGAGAGATATGGGATGCAAATCTACTTCATTTTAATTTTAATTTTAATTTTATTGGCTTTATTACTGGAAACAGTAGTTTAGAACCCTTGATTGAAGGTCTATGTGCTCAAATCCATATTGATTTGAGTTGACGGCTTTTCGGCCTGAATCGAACCGGAGACCTACGGATAACCCCAGATTTGTTAAGTTCCGCGCTCTCCTCCACTGAGCTATGGTGACGGATGCATCACCGAAAATCCTTCAGGACCCTCGACATCAATTATCTTAGTGCCCTCGATGGGCGACCTTGGATTTGCACACAAGCCAACTTCACAGTTGGAGCACGCGGCTCCCTCAAGAAGACCCAATTCCAAGACAGACTCTATCTTCTCGGGGTGACGAACTCCAAAGCCAGAGACAAAATCCGAGTGCTCACAGTGTCAAAAACACTAGCCTTGTCGGACATCATCCTCAAGCTTTTCCACGTCTCCATTTAGCGTACCCCCAGTGGGCTCTTAGTTCGCTTCCAATAGAACTGGCCAACTCTCAAACGTCAGCATTCAAACTCTTCAAAAAATTCACCGGCCCATTCAGTGGGCTGGTAATTTGAGAAGAACGATTGTCAGGCTGCTCTCCCTGGGGAAACCGGCCCACCTAAAGGGCCGCAGCTTATGCTGACAGCCCCTCATCGCTCGCCCACACGTGGGTCGAGCAATCCAACCAGGCCCCTCAAGGAGGGGCCCCATCACCCCCTGCGGTTTGGCCGCAGGGGGTTGCTGTTTCATAAGAGTGAGAGTACCGAATCTGACAGGCACAGCGACGATAAGCATATGGGCTGGTTGAGAATCAACCTGGACATAGTTCAGATTTGGAGGTATCATACACCTTCTCTCTGTTATCTGATACCGTTGCTTACCCTTCACAAATGGTACCCTCACGCACTCCAACCTCGCGCACTTACAGCTTACTTACAACCAACAAGATAAGACGCCGAAACCAACAAGCTTGCTATCTGAAAGGCTCGGTCACCCACAGCTTGCCACACATACCACAACGAGATCACAATCCAAACAATAATGGATACACAATTCGCACACCCCAATAGAGACTTTTTCCGAGATTCTCTTAAAGGATTAGTTGCATCGGAGATCATTTTTAATCTTCCATTTGGTTTTTTCCAATAAACAACATTATCTCTACAACTCCAGTTTTTGAAACCATTGTTTCGGAAATTGATTCAACTTGAAAAAAACAAATGAAGACACCCCCTCATCACAACCCTTTTCACATATGAACACGAGGACTGGCTGGTCTTCGCGCGACCGGCTGGTCATATGTGTAACATATGAACATATGAAAGAGTTATGCACACAGTGCTACCGGACGATGCCCATGGGGCCAAACATCCATACAACGTCCCGGGCACGAAGGACTGTGCCCTGGTCAGGGAGAGCCATTATTACCGGCTCGGTCTCATGCGTGACTTCGCAATGTGATTTTGTTGGAGCAGGCATTAGCCAACTAAGCCAAATGGGCTTCGTTCCGTTCCGAGATTACCTGGCCAAGTAATCTCGGAACGAAACCAAGCCCATATTGCTTAGTTGGCTAATGCCTGCTCCAACAGTTATATTTCACATATCACAGAGCTATGTTAAATGTGTAACATGACTCTCATCATGACACGTCTCATTTATGAGTGTAACATGACTCGGTCATATATTCTATATGAATCTGTCATATATTCCATATGCCAGTGACTCTGCCATGATGATTGACAAATGTTGATGGAGGGGTGAAAAGGGTCTTGGATGGGTATCTAAGACAAGTGTCAACACAAGAAATTGATTCCCAACAGAACCAAAAGTGTTTCAATCAAATCTTGAACATACTTGTCCCCAAACTTGATTTGTGACTCCCACCAGGAATCAAAACCGCGCGATGCGCGGTTTTCCAAAAACCTTGTGCAGCGCGGTTTTTTTTTGCGGAGTCAGCCACGAAATTTTGCAAACATGATTTTAGCAGCACATCAGAGAGTGCATTTCCAGGTATTTTGGTTTCTTTTTCAAAAACCTCAATTTCTCCAAAAAGAGGTGTTCAAGTTCACATCAAATCACTCAATCGTGACAAACGACTTCAGTTTTTCTTTGTCTCTGTCTGTTTGATTCTGTCTCTCTTCCTCAGGGGTGGTGGTGCGAGGTCTAATAACAAGACATCAGGAGCTGCAAGTGGAAACAATGGAGGTGCCAACAATATATCATTAATCCATCGTTGATCCATTGTTGATATAACCTATACCCAAAAAAATTGGCTGAGAAAATAGATAAAAGGCTACAATACTTGACTGTTAAAAAGTGACCTGAACTATTTCTGAATGACAGATTTGACGTGCACGTACAGTTTCATTGCCATTCTCGCATTCCATTTTGTACTGCAAGTAGTACAATTCTTGTGTACGTGACAAATTGTATATCATTGTTGATGGATCATTGATCCATCATTGATCCACTGTTGATCCATCGTTGATCCAATTTTGGTACATCGTTGATTTAATATGAACTCACATATTCGGCTGAGACAACACTTGAAAGGCTTCCATCATTGATTTTAATAAAGATACTTTCACCAATGGTGAATGTCAAATTTGACGTGTCCATGTAGTTTTATCCTCGTTCTCACATTGCATCTAGTACTACAAGTAGTATAACTTTTGGTATGCGACACATTGTATATTAAATGTGACACATTGTTTATTAGTATAATTTTTGGTTTGTGACACATTGTATATTCCTATAGTCACAACAGTCTCAGCCACGAGGGGATACCAAAAAAAACGCGCCTGCGGCGCTTGTCTTACAATTCTTAGAATATACAATGTTTCCAACTCAAATCAAAACTTGAAAAATTTCCTGTGGCGCTTTTCTTCACACAACTTGTAATGAAAATGGCCTGCTGCGCATGTATTCACAACATAGGCGCCATTTTTTTTGGTATCCCCTCGTGGATGAGACTGTTGTGACTATGGAGAAATCGAGTCAGACTTACTACTAATATCTTACATAATTGCAACTTACGTACTACTTAAGACTTACTTACTGGTCCTTTTATGAAGTGGCTACGATTAGGAGGATGCTTAAAAATATTTGTCTCTTTGCAGAATATAGGTCTCTTTTGTAGGGCTCTTTGGTATTAAAGACCTGTATTTGTAAGCATCCTACTTATCGTAGCCACCCCATAGCTTGCTTCGAACACTAAGAACCAAGAAAAGAAGAAAGAACATCAGCGCGTACCCTGGAGGAGAGGCATCCCTTAGGGGTCCGGACGGAAGAATTTGGCCGGATGATTTTGAAAAAAAAAATCTTCCATGGGGGACTGTACTAAGGTTCGGTCAACAGTGTGCCAGACTCAACACCATCTGCGATTGCTCGTGGAGGTGAGGCGTGGCGCCGGAACGTGTGGTGACCCGTTAATATTATGGAGAATTTTGGACAGCACCTTTATGTGAGCTGAAGAGAGGATGGGCTGCAGTGATAGGCAATAATATGCAGTCGGTTCAAATTTGCTCCATTCATGGAAACATATATCTTAAAATCGAACCTTGATGAATTGCACCACGTGTTTCCAACATGTCTGTATCCATGTGGAATGTCTGACATTTTGATTCATCGATTCCGGTGATTGTCACACAAATGCATCTCCAGGCGGGGGTTGAGTTGAGACCCACATGAGGGTATGGAGGCTGAGCAAAAAAGGGAAAAAAACAAAAAAAAATTGTACCAAAAAAACCCCAAAAAACCCAGCCCGGGCCGGATGGCTCAAACGCCTCTGGCTGATACAGGCGACTCCATGGGCTGATTTCGTCGATATCCGTGTTCAACTCTGTTCAACTATAATTGAAATCTTCAAATGTGTGGCACTTTCTTACAAGGATTGCTTCCACTCAGTTCTGGATAATTGTGGATTACTGACGACCCCAAAAGAGACGCTATGATTTGAATTTAGGTGCAGTTACTTTGAGAATTTCGTCATTTGGAATCTAAACATCGATTTTTGGTACCAAAGAATTGTACAATCCTGGTTTGCTTCCATCCCCTCATCCACTTACACAACTCCAAAACAAATTCAGTTTTGGCAGTATACATATGACCAAAAATTCTGAACATGTCCTATATGCCAATTGTTTGTTCTCACCCAAGGTCCCCAGTATCATCCTGAGAAAACTGGTCCGTACTATTGACAATAGACTCGGACAATTGAATTGACAGCTTTGTGACAGTCATGTTCACACATTTCACAGAGCCATGTTATATGTCTAGTATGACTCTCATCATGACACGTTTCATATATGATATTTGTAACGTGACTCAGTCATATATTCATATGACTCCGTCATGATGGTTAACAAATATGATGGAGGGGAGGTAAGGGCCTTGGATGGGTATCCAAGACAAGCAAGACAAGTTGCCATTAACCAGGGTGTAACAATGGAGGCGGAGGCGGAAACTTTCCAAAAGTAAAGCGGTTAGTTGCAAAGTGGATAGGAACACAGAAATGGTTATTCTCAGTTTTTTTGGCACCACTGTTGAAATTTTAGAAATGCAGGAACTTTTTCCCAAGGCATATGTTACCCATAAACCCAACATATGCATATTTGTCCCTGTTCATGAGCTCTTGATGATGATTGCTTTTTTTACTATAAAAAGTAGTTTAGTACCCTTGATTGAGGGTCTATGCGCTCAAATCTATTTTAGATTTGAGATATCAGTGGTTTTGCTCACATCTTCTTGTTTTCTTTTTGTGGAAGAAAAAACGTGTTAAAAGAAAACAAAAAGACAATTAGTCCATCTACCTGTAGCCTAGCATATATATAATGATGATGATTGCTTTTATTATCACTCTTGGAGAAATAATGTAGTAATTGCACTTGGAACTCTCTCGTCTTTTCTTACCTAGCTTCAATGATTGGCGTTGTTTGCGTTGTTTGTCCTTTTGCAGATGATGAAAAACTGAAAAACATTCATGTCGATCTAGCGTTATTAGTATGAGGTCCTGCCCTCCTCAGTACCCACGCTCCTCTACCC
>Ga0335398_10005548_pt1 | contig 16557 bp, 10 predicted proteins | sample BON03_FD_205742 | JGI IMG/M metagenome (GOLD analysis project Ga0335398, IMG submission 205742) | Freshwater microbial communities from Lake Bonney liftoff mats and glacier meltwater in Antarctica - BON-03 (spades assembly) (version 2) | ecosystem: Environmental > Aquatic > Freshwater > Ice >... | reverse complement strand
GATCGCCATCCCGGCCGCCGAGTGGACGATCTTTCAGAACCAGTCGACGGCAAAGATGGCTTCCGTGCTAATACAACTTGCTGGCAAAGTGTCGCTGGCGAAATTCCAGAAAAGCAAACGCGGACCCAAACGCCAGCAACCCCAACGCAAGTACTCCGGCAACGGACAACACGTCGCCACGGCAAAGCTACTCGCCAGAAGAAACACCTAAAAACTCACCTTCAAACGGCTGACATTAAAGGTGAAACAGTTTTGTGATGGTGGTCGTTCTGATCTTGTTTTGAAGAATCAGAAACTGCGCATCTGTGACTGACGCTATCGATGTATTCGCAGGACACAACCATCCGTTACGACGAGCGTTAGGATTTCCACGTAGCGCCGGAAGCTTTTTTTCTCGATGTTATATGGTCCGGGAAAATACCAGACGTTGCATAGATACATTCGCTGATCTGAAATTCAGATCGCGCTGCTGATCGCCAATTTATGGCCCACCCATCGACCCGGGAAAATTAATGCGCAGCGTGTGTGCGTCCACGCAATCCGGATAAACAGCGTGTGGCCGGCCAGTGGCCGGCACGCAGGGTTTTCAGAGTTGTTAAACTCGACGTGTGTCTTCTTTAAGTAGAAGTGCCTGGAAGGCTCCGTCGCTGGGGCGGCCGGGAAGTTGCAGTTGGTGTTTCAGGCATTTCAAGCCCGGCACCATTTGCGTTACCTGGCCGATCAGCAGGTTTGTTTCTTCCGGTTCAATACTGCATGTCGAATAGATGATGCGTCCGCCCGGACGTACGGCACCAAAAGCTGTTAGCAATAATCGAGTCTGCAGCAGAACCAGCTCGTTCATTTCGTCTTCGCGAAATCTCCAGCGAGCTTCCGGACGTCGCGAAAGTACTCCGGTGTTTGAACATGGCACGTCCACCAGAGCGGCATCAAATTCGCCTTCCGGAATGTCGTTGCCATAACGGTCGATCAGCATTGGTTCAATGCTGTTAAGTTTCAGTCGTTCGGTGCTTTCACTGATGCGTTTCAGGCGAGACTCAGAAACGTCGCACGCCAGAATGGAGGCCTTGTCGCCGCTGAGTTCAGCCATCTGAGTCGACTTACCGCCCGGTGCCGCACACAGGTCCAGAATGCGTTCGCCTGCGACGGGGGCCAGCATTTCGGCGGCACGCATGGCAGATTCATCCTGAACTGACCACCAGCCTTCGGCATAGCCTGGCAACGCGGTAATTCGGGAAGCGTGTGTAATTCGCAATGACCACTCGTTGTCACCTGGTTTGACTTCCACGCCTGTTTCCTCCAACGCAGACTGAACCTGAGCGACGGTGGTGAGCAACCGGTTGACTCGCAAAACCGTGACGGGCACATCAATACTGTGAAAGCACGCTTTGAAAAGTTCAGGGCGAGTCATCCTCGTACCCCAGCGTCGTGACAACGACCGTGGCAGAGAAAACGCTTTGCCGATGTATTCTATCAATTCGGTTGTTGGGTCCGGCAGAATAGTTTCGTTAACGCGACGATAGATATGTTCCGAAATCGGAATTGAAGTAGCCGATGGCTGATCGATATAGTCTTCCGTCAAAAGTCGACCGACGTTTCGCAGCACTCCGTTGGCAAACCCGCACCAGCGAGCCTGGCCGGCGGTCTTGGCCAGTTCGACAATTGTGTCGACGGCTGCATGGTCCGGAGTTCTCGAAAACGCCAGCTGGTATGTGCCAAGCTGCAGCAGAGTCCACAGGTCTGATTCCACATTGGAACGAGGTCGTGAAATTTGCGATTCCAGAATAGTGTCGACGGTGCGACGTCGGCGAATGACGCCCAACGACAGGTCGACCGCCAGGCCTCTTTCCTGCGGCGAAAGGTTGTGCATCGAATCGGCGTCGGCGAGTATTTCCGAAAGAAATCGGCCTGTCGCATCAAACTGCTGAACGGCATGCCAAGCCAGCATTCGGCCGTTCGTGAAATTATTCAGCGGAAGGCAATCTTCCGCCGCCTGGGCTGCCAGGCGTTTGCGATCTGAAATTTTTCGACGACTACGATTTGAATACGGCATCTGGGAATTCTGTTTGGGAATGTTTCTGGTGAACGGAAGTTCTGCTTCCTGCAGCAAGCGATTTTCGACACGTCGCGCAACCTGCGTTTTTGCGACATGTTTCCCGTTGCTGCGCGGCGCGCCCGGACAGCGGCGATATCCGGTGCGACCTAATTGGGGCAAACGCGGCGCAGCGAAGACGCTACACAGTTTTTTTCGCAGAACACCGCGACTTCTGCCGAGTTTTTCAGGTTCGGTCAAATTTCGCGCAGATTCTCGCGCCATTGTGGCAATGTCGCAACCAAAAACCGGCGATTCTCACACAACAGCACCCGCCAGGGGCACGGCGACTCGTTCTTGAAAACACAGTTTACAGGCAGCCAGCGTCCGTGAGTGAGTGCCGGAATTGCTGGAAATTTGATCCGTGGCGGGCATCTTCGAAAGGCAGCAGATTGCCGACGGGCAAAAAGTGACTCGCCGAGGCTACCGGGGCGAGAATCCGTTTGGCTGCTGGCAAAACCCGGCTGAGCAGCGTAAAACTCCTGCCAGTAGATGCATTCACAAGGGAGTCACTGGCCATGGGTATGGAAGCTTTTGTTGAGTATCTGGAAGGCCGATTTGCCGCTCAGATCTCGTCGCACACGGTCATGGAACCAACCGCAGGAGACTTTGAAGAGTTTCCTGAAGTGCTGGATCCTCGGCTTGTGGCTGCGCTAAAGTCCAGTGGGTTGAATCAGCTTTACAGTCATCAAAGCGAAGCGTTCGAATCAATTCGCCGCGGACAGGACACGGTGCTGGTTTCTAAAACAGCCAGCGGCAAGACGCTGTCGTTTCTGCTACCGATTCTGCACGATTACATCACATCTGATGCACCGTTTGGAGTCGCGTTGCTGTATCCCACAAAAGCACTGTCGCGAGATCAGGAAGGTACGCTCGGGCGATTACTGCAAGCCGCCGGCGCGGACATGCGGCTGGGGACTTTTGACGGCGATACCCCACGAGAAGAACGCAATCGCATTCAGGCTCAGGCCGACTTCATGATCACCAATCCCGACATGCTGCATTCAGGCATTCTGCCGAATCACAGTCGTCGCTGGCGAACATTTTTGTCGCGGTTGAAGTATATCGTCGTGGACGAAGTTCATACTTACCGCGGAGCGTTTGGTTCTCATGTCGCCAACGTAATGCGACGACTTGTGCGAGCTTGTGAAATGCACGGCAGCAGGCCCACTTTTGTTTGTTCGTCGGCAACGATCGGTAATCCGGGTGAACACGTGGAAGCGTTGTTCAATCGCCCGTTTCACACCATCACTCGCGATGGTGCACCTCGGCCTCAACGAGACTTATATCTGGTGAATCCGCCGGTTGTGCAAAGTCACGGCCACGCCATGTATCGCAAGGGACCTAATTCCATCAGTATCCCGCTGATTCGCGAAGCTACAAAACAGGGAGTGCGGACGATTTGTTTTTGCCGTTCTCGACAGCAGGTCGAACGACTTGTGCGAGCGATTACGGACGGTCGACCGGAACTAAAAAAGAAAGTGAAACCGTATCGCGGCGGTTTGCTGCCCAACGAACGCCGTCAACTGGAACGCGATCTGGCGGAAGGTCGCGTGACCACGATTGTCAGCACGAATGCTCTGGAACTCGGCATCGACATCGGCGATCTGGATTTGTGTATTCTCAGCGGTCATCCCGGTTCAATGGCCAGTTTCTGGCAGCAGGCGGGGCGAGTCGGCCGCCGCGGTTCGCGAGCGCTAATTGTGTATGCGGCTCGGGATACTCCGATCGATCAGTACTTCGTGAATCATCCCGAATTTCTGCAGCGAGCTCCCATTGAACAAGCTTGGCTGAACGCTGATAACCCTTACATTTTGCTGCAGCATCTTCCCTGTGCGGCTCACGAACATCCTCTGCGAGAAACCGAGCCCGCGTTTCCTGAACCGGCCTATGGTGCAGCTCTGGAGGTGTTGAAGGACGATGGCACACTGAAGGAATATCACGGCAATTACCGGTATGCTCAACGTGACTATCCAGCCAAAGGCGTGAACCTGCGCGGCATGACAGATTACAACATCGAAATCTATTGCGGCACCGAAGTGATTGGAGAAATCGATCCCATTGGCGCACGCGGTGAACTCTACAAAGACGCCATCTATCAACATCTTGGCAGTCGCTATATGTCAATGGATCTGAATTTGGAAAAGAAGCTTTGCCGAGTCGATCCGGTGGACGTGGACTACTACACAGAATGCGTCTGGGAAAGCCGTGTCACAATTACTGAATCGCTGGAGCAGTACGAAATTCCGTCAGCTTCTATTGCGGTAGAAAGTGCTGAAGCTTCACACAGCGACGCGGATTCACACAGCGACGAAGCGCCTCGTTCAACCGGGGCGAAGCTGGATTTCGGTTACATCAACGTCAACCGCCAGCCGAAGCTGTACAAGAAGATTCGTGAACGCACGCTGGAAAATATTGGCTATGGTCCGATTACTCTGGACCCATTTGTTTACGACACCGCCGGCTTTGCTTTGTACCCTCCGGTTAGCTGGCGAGAAACTCTGGAAGCTAACGACAAGCGGCATATCGGAGCATCGTTGTACGGCCTGGCCTACATTCTGAAACGCACGGCTCCGAGTCTGTGTTTATGCGACGAACAAAACATTGAAACAGATGTTTCGTTAACGGAAGTCGCTCCGGGCGAATGGAAAAGTGCTCTGTATCTATTCGACACCATTGAAGGCGGCGTCGGCTATGCAGAAAAGATCTTCGAAGTGTTCGGCGAAGCGCTGAGACTGGCTCAGACAATCATCGATGACTGCGTCTGCGCCGCCGGTTGCCCAGCGTGCGTAACTTCGTTGCCGCCGGGAATTGAAGACGAAGATCTGGAACAGCTGCTGGTTGAATCAAACGCTTCGGTGGCGTGCACAAAAAGCCTGATTACGGCGCTGCTAACCGGTGAAGTTGTTGTGCCTGAAGTAACGTCCTTTGCGTTGGGCGAAAAAATGGCCGTAGTTCCGCCGCAGCCTGATGAAGAGCTTGAAAAGCTAAAAAACAGACTGGGCAAGGCCAGTAAGATTCTGCAGCAAAAACGTTCTCGAATTCATTAGAGCGTTGTACGAAACGACGTAGCGAAAATCGTGTGGAGCTTCGGCCGGTGCAACTGCAGTAGAAGGCCGAAAGTCTTGACGACTTTCGCTACGAGTAAACCTGGGTTTTCGTAAGTTGCTTTAATAAACTTTTGCAGCTTCGTTCTAATTGCGAGTGGCTGTCGCTTGCTGAAATTCAAATGTCTTGACATCGAAGTGTTCTGGAAATATTGGCCTGAGAACAGACATTCGAGCTGTCGTTTTAATTCGACTCTTCGAATAGTCCGTGTTGCAAAAACGCTCCATTCGGATGCGAGCTTGTAGGCTGTCCAATTAAACGGTCATTCGGCGATTGACAAATGCAAAGACACCCTGCGAATGGAGTCGCAGAGTGTCTTTCTTGTGGTTCTCATCGACGAACATCATGTAACTGCGTGATGCGTCGCAGTTCGTAACCAATCCCACTAGCTGCCGAATTCTGATGAATCTGGCTACTGCCGCGTTCTACGTGAGTTTGAGCTTGCGGAGGCCGCGTTTCTGCAGGCGGTTCAAAACTGCAGATCAAAATCAAACGTGGTGTTGGCTGAGGAAACGTCGACCGTAAGTTCTGATTTCTTATTGTATTTGTCAGGTACGAGTTCTGACTTTCGTTCCTTAACCGTCGCTCCTTTTCCATCGGGTTCGACTTCGTCAGCTTCTTCTTCTGAACTGCCTTCTTCGCCGGCGTTCAGCCCCAGAATCTTTCTGGTCGTGCTGATGCGGACCACTTTTTGTCCAGGAACGACGCCGGACTGCACACTGTCCAGCTGCAGTGAATAATTTCCACTGGAATTTGTTTGTCCGTAAGAAAACTGACTGGTTTGCAGGTCTTCAAAGGTGACAACGGCAGCATCCAGCGGCACGCCGTCCAATGTGATTGTGCCTGAGACATTTACAAGTCCCAGTTTTGAATAGTCAGCACTGGGCGCTGTGCTGCAACCGGCAACCGCCAGAATCAGTGAAAGGCCAGCGGCGTTTCCAAAGAAGCCACGTCGGCTGAAGTTTGGAGTGAATCTCATGACGAAAGTTTGTGAGTACATATCGAGAATTTCAATTCGTTTATGTGTTTGCGAAATTGCATAGTTGCCGATGCCAGAAAACGAGAACCAGACACTAACCTTGTGTCTGGTTGTGATTGTGTTCATCCTGCACCATCCGTTTGGCTGCTGCAATTGGCCTGAACCATAATGGTGATCGAATGTTGGCCCGGCCCGTAAGTGTGGCCCGAAAGTCGATTCCGGAAATTCGTTTAGCCCGACTCGCAGAGATGTGTCTGGCACAATAGGAAGTCCGCTACGAATCGCGTGAAATGGTGAACTGTTTCGAGACCGTTTCGTTGAAGGCCAGTCGCAGTTTTCTGTTGCTTCAGATCACGTTCAAAACGAATGATTAGTATTCGCTAACCACTTCGCCGCCCTGAATGGATCCCAGTGATCGGTAAACACCAATGTCAACGTTTTCAGAAATGAAGCGGACTGAACCATCAGCAAGAGTGAAGTTTGCTCCACCCACGTGGTAGCTTCCGAAGCTCAGTTCAGCGATTACTCCGGGGACTGTTGGGTCCAGTCGCGAGTTAATTTTTCCGTACGCTGAACCAAGGCCTTCTGAATACTCGGTGCCGCCGAGATCGCCTGGTTTGCAGTCCCATCCGCCAGTAGATGGCGCTCCGAACTGCCAATAATCCATCGCCTGGCCGTCGCGAACATAGGACGGATCCGTAAACGATTCTCCAACCATTAAAGTTGATGAAGTTCCGTCTGTGATATCGCGAATTCGAGTCTTACTGCAACCGTAGAACATGCCGTTCAGTCCAGTCTGTTGCTCAAGTGCAATTTTTGGAGTGTAACCGGATGGAATCGTCGACAGGTCGTCTGAAATTGCGTTGCTACCGGATACGGCACGGTAGCTGACGGGAACGCGACCGAGAATGCCGTTGTTGTTGATGTGTTCGGGAACCGCCATGCTGGCACAGCGAAAAGCAGAAATCAGAGTACCGCAAGCTGCTTCGTTAGCTGCGTCGGAATCCCAGTTGCCAATTGTGCCTTCCTGCCAGACCAGAGTTTGATACAGGTTGGCCTGTTCAATCTGAGGCAGAATCATTGTCGACCAAAGTGTTTCGCGTTCGTCAAAACCAAACGGAAATACGCCGAGCGTATCGTGGTAATTGTGCATCGCCAGCCCCAGTTGCTTCATGTTGTTTTTGCACTGAGTTCGGCGAGCAGCTTCGCGAGCCTGCTGTACGGCGGGCAGTAACAGCGAAATCAGGATGGCGATAATTGCAATCACCACCAGCAATTCGATCAAAGTGAATCCTCGAAGTCTCCTGTTACTTACAAGTGATGTTGTTAGTTTTGTAGTCATGGATAATCGACAGTCTTCTAAACTAAGTGTGTTCATTCTATTTCTCCATCAGGTATCAAACGCATTATGAAATTGCTGCCTGGCAGACATTCAACGACCGGTTTCAATTGTTCTTGTTCCGGTTGTTGTTCGTCGGTACTCGCCAGCAACAAATCGTTCTCAACACGGGACGCAATGTTCTCCGAACGTATTAAGAATCGCAGAAGAACTCGCCAGAAATTGACTTATATTGAAGTTTGGAATTCAGCTCGCTGAACGCACCTGTGACAATGCGAAATTGCGGTTCGGACAACCTTCGGCAAACCACGAAATTCGGTTTACTGACTGGCTCTACACGGCAAGATCAGGCGAACGTGTCTGATCGCTGCTGAACGTTGCGCCGGCGTTGCGATTTGTGCATGTTGGTCGGACGACTGATACCTGCGTCGAACACCGCTGTTGTCCATCAGTTAATCAATTGTTGTTGACGAATTGCAGCTTGCTTCGTGTCAACGCTGGCGAAACGCGCGTTGCGTCTGGAAATCGCAGTTGATGAACGGCATGACACATGGGAATTTGTTATGCTGAATTCAAATCGTTCACTCAAAAGCCCCGGATTGACCATTGAAGAAATCCAGACGATTGTCACTGGTTAGGGCATACCGTATTTCAGAATTTCATCAACCGTTATGTCGAACACTATTCCGCTAATCGAAGCCGAGAAAGTAGCCGTTGGACGTTCTGCCGAAGTTGTCGCGGAAGGGCGAATTTTTGCCGTTTACAACGTGGACGGAGAATTCCGAGTGCTCGACGGAATTTGCGCCCACGCCGGTGGCCCGTTGGGCAAAGGTATATTAAATGGAAAAATCGTCACTTGCCCCTGGCATGGGTGGCAATTTGATGTCACAAACGGACAACACTGCCTGAACAGTCTGTTGTGCCAACCCAGCTATGCAGCCAGCGTTGTGGACGGCATGGTTACGATCGAATTTCCCTCCACTACGTCATGAAACAGCATTCAAAATTCATCGCGTAGCCTGGCTCCGCTAACGGTGACCTGATTAGTCTCTGCTATCTGATTTTGGTTTTTCCCGCCGCCAGGTTTTAGCCGTGTGGAGTTTTGACGCGACAGCGCATCAGTGGCCGCCAACTGGAATTTTCCTCAATGAATCGTCTTCGTCTCGTCCCCGTTGTCTTATGTCTTATCGCTGCTGCGGCTGCAAACGCCCAATCCGGGGATGCAGCGGCTACGGGTAAATTGTTTGGGCCTTACCTTTATGAGACCAAGCCCGATCACGAAGCATTCAATGTATTCAATCCTCGCAAGGCCCCGAATCGCGGAGACCTGCTGTTGCAGGAAGGTGATTGTCTTGCCATTTGCGGCGATTCGATCACAGAACAGAAAATGTATTCGCGGCTGATGGAAACCTATCTGACAGTCTGCGTGCCACAGCTTAAAGTTACCGTGCGACAGTATGGCTGGAGCGGTGAAAAGACGGATGGCTTTTTGCGACGCATGGACAACGATTGCCTGACGTTTAAACCGACTATTGCGACATTGGCATACGGTATGAACGATTCTCGCTATCGCCCGTTTGACGTGACTAACGGGCAATGGTACGAAGATCACTACGCTGCGATTGTGCAGCGTTTTAAACACAACAACGTTCGAGTTGTCGTGGGGTCTCCCGGCTGTGCAGGAAAAATTGCGGAGTGGGTGAAAAGTCGATCCGGCACACTCGAGCAGCACAACCTGAATCTGTGTGCGTTGCGAGACATTGCCATCGGTGTGGCAGAAAGTGAGGGCGTTCGTTTTGCTGATATTTTTTGGCCGATGCTGCAGGCTCAGGTGTTTGCTCCTGGTCAACACGAAGCCACCGACGAAAATCCATACCTTGTCACTGGTCAGGATGGCATTCATCCCAGCTGGGCAGGCCACGTGATTATGGCGTGGTCAATGCTGAGATCACTCGGGCTCGATGGCGAAATCGGTACCATCACTGTCAACCTTCACGCTGGATCAGCAGCCGCATCATCGGGGCACAGCGTTGACGAGTTTGCGGATGGCAAACTGACTCTGATCAGCAACCGCTTTCCTTTTTGTGCAAAGGGCGATTTGAACGATCACCGTTCCATCCGTTCGGGTATGACACTGGTTCCATTCGCCGATGAACTGAATCGATTTATCCTGAAGGTCGATGTGCCGACAGCCGGAAAGTACCGCGTTACCTGGGGCGAATGGTCGCACGATTACGGGTCTGAAACACTGACTGCCGGTATCAACCTGGCGTCTGAATTTCCCGAGAACCCATTCAGTGAATCGTTCGATCGAGTGGACAATGCTGTCGGCCGGAAACAGGCATATGAAACGACTCAGGTCAAGAAGATGTTTCACAGTGCAGAAGCAATACCGAACTTCGCAGCTGTTGTGGAAAGTACTGAGGCGGAGCGACAGCCTCTGGCTGATGCAATCGCCGCAGCAATGCAGCCTGTGACGCATACGATCCACATTGCTGCCGTAACCGAATAAGCCCTAGCGGTCGGATTAACGCTGTCAAATTCGGCTGGCCGAAAGCAGTGTCTGCCAAAGGTGGTCATCGCCGGCAGGGGCATCTCTGGGTCGGCGTAGTTTCTTCAGTGCCGGCCTGGAGTTGTCTGACCTACTGAGATCCGGTTTGGCAGCGGTGATCCATTATCGCCCGTTTTTTCTGATTATTCCGTATGTTTTGCCCAATCGGCCCGCAGAAGTCTTCGCTGTACCAGATCCGTTTGTGGTTCGGTATACGACTTGGCCTGCAATCGCGTATGCTTTCCCAGTACCGGGGCGGTGGAGAATCCGTTTTGGTTGAATTGCCGGTCTATTGTTGGGAGATTCGCTCGAGCAGTAGCGGCCCGTTGAAACGTTTTCCCGACTGCTGACCAGATTTTTTAGAACAACAACTATCCAGTTCGCGCATGTTTTTGGAGCGCCGCAGTCGCGTTTCCGAGCGGTCGCTCGATTTGGGTTGAGGCTTGGCCTCATTGGAATGTATCGTCTGTGAATCCGCTGATTGAACTTCAACAATTGTGTTCGCTGTTTCCGGAACCGGATGGCGAAGCTCTGTATCTCAATGCCGAACACGTGGCTCGTGAATCGACTCCCGAACCGTATCGACGAATGCTGGTGCATGAGCATCACATGACCATCACAATGGAAAGCTATCACGATAGTGCCGTTGAGGTGCAGGTGGTGGATTCCAAGTTTGTTGATGGACTGTACTGTCGCAAGATTTTGCTGAACAAAGCAGGCACGGATAAAAACGTTCAGTTTGGAATCGTTCGTTTCAACTTTGAATATGTGACCGATTCCGTTCGCGAACAGATTGAATCCGAATCGATTCCTCTCGGTCGAGTGTTAATCCAGCACAATGTTCTGCGGCACATAGATCTGGGGGCCATTGTTAAGTTTCAGGCCGGACCAGGGTTAAGTCGGTTTCTGCAGATGGAAATCGGTCAGGAAACCTATGGGCGAATGGCTACGATATTCTGCAATGGTTCACCAGCCGTAGATTTATTGGAAATTTCCTGTCCACTGACATAAAACGCAGACAGTTTGATTTATCCGGTTCGGCAATAATATTGTCGGTCCGAAAATTGCCACTAGTTGAAACGACGTAAACGACAGGTGTCCACACTGTAATGTGTGGGTAAATGAAACTGGATCGAGCCGCCGGGAGAAAACGGTCTAGAGCTCGGTGAAACAGAATGTCTCATACATCCAGCTATTAAAATCAGCCTGCCCCAAATTATTTCCCTCCGAATCTGTATCTTCAAGGCGAGTATCCAACCTCATGATTCAGCCAAACCCCGAATCTCCGGTTAACTACCTTCCTTCGCTCGAAAATCACTATGACGTCATTGTTGTTGGCGGCGGACCGGCCGGAGCATCTACAGCGGCTTTAGTCGCGGAACACGGCCACAGCGTGCTATTGTTGGAGCGTGCTGAGCTGCCGCGATTTCATGTTGGTGAATCGCTGATTCCGGAAACCTATTGGCCTTTGAAAAGACTCGGCCTGCTGGAACGTTTGAAGAAGTCTGCATTTCCTCGAAAGTACAGCGTTCAGTTTGTGAGCGAAGGTGTTAAAGAATCTGCTCCGTTCTATTTCGACATGTATAACGCTCACGAAAGCAGCGTGACATGGCAGGTAGAACGTGGACAGTTTGATCAGATGCTGCTTGAACGGGCTCGCGAACTGGGAGCTATTGTTCACACGTCGGCTCACGTAACTTATGCGATTTTCGAAAACGATGTCGCAGTGGGTGTGAAGTGTCGCCTGTTGAACGAAGAAGGCGGTCGAACGGAACGCGAAATCCACTGCAAGGTTGTTGTTGATGCGACTGGTCAATCTGCTTTCATTAGTAGTCGGCGCGGACAGCGCGATCCTGATCCTCGGCTGAAGAAAGGCACCATCTGGACTTACTGGAAAGGTGCTCAACGCGGGGAAGGCAAAGACGAAGGCGCGACGCTGATTATGCAGACGCCGGATAAAAAGTCGTGGTTCTGGTACATTCCCTTGCAAAACGACATCGTCAGCATTGGTTGCACGGGCAGTCTTAGCTACATGTTTGGTAAAGAAAATGGCGACGCAGAAACCGTGTATCAACGAGAACTGGAACGCTGCCCAGCCATGCAGAAACGTCTGATAAATGCTGAACGCCACACAGACTATTTTACCACAAAAGACTTTTCGTATTACGCTCGGCAAGGCGCCGGCAACGGGTGGTTGCTGGTCGGTGACGCCTTTGGCTTCATCGATCCCGTGTATTCCAGCGGAGTGTTTCTGGCACTGAAAGGCGGAGAATTTGCAGCTGACGCTATCCATGATGCTCTGGAGCGAGGCGACTTAACGGCTCCGCGACTTGGCCAATGGCAGCCTCTGTATAAGCAGGGTATCGAAAACTTCCGGAAGCTGGTCTACGCGTTTTACGCCGAAGACTTCAGCTTCGGAACGTTCCTGAAAGAGAATCCTCAGTACAAATCCAACATGGTCGACATCCTTGTCGGTGATGTTTTCAAACCCGGAGTCGCTGACATCTTCGACGCCATGGGAATTGTCGAACCAGCACTGGACACTCCACTAAAACCCGCCATGGCTTAGCCGGGACGCCGCCGCGGGAGATGGCGTTGGGGTGACAGGATCGGTTGAACCGTGGGCCGCCGTTGTTGCTGTTGAACGATGGGGCGAAGATGTGAGGACAGTTGGACGGCGTGATTTAGTTGACTAAGAAGGCACGAAGGCTCACTTCTTTGAGCATTGGATAGCGGTCGTAAAAAAAGCACGTGATGCCAGCAAGTGAGTGATTCAGTTGCCACAGCTGGCGGTGTATGATCTATTCGGCCTTGAAAATGGGCATCTCTGCAAAAGAAATGGCGTCTCTGCGGTGACGCCATTCTCTGTGAGTACCCCAGCAGATTCGTAACTCAGCCTGTTCCTAATCCGCGGTCCATGGCTTCCAGTTCGCGAGCGTAGCTTTCCGTGCTGGTTTGCAAAGTCTCGTGGCTGATTTTCCATGTTGGATTATCTTCAGTGAACTTGTTGCAATGTTCCGTCAGCAGACGATAGATAAAGCGGAACAGATGGCGAGGAACTCGTAGCTTTCCGAACTTGCTGATCAGTTCTTCCGTTTTGACGTCGTCGGCAAACAGATCCTGAATTGTGATTTGCTGATTCGCTTCATCGACCATGCATGCTCGCAGCCGGTTAGTGGCCATGTCGTACAGCGATTCACCCGTCCATTCCAGCCCCTTGATCAGGTTTTGTTTGTCCAGTCGCGAACGTTCGTAGAATTCTTTTTCTTCGCGATCAAGGTAGAACACAACATCCTTGGGCAGCAGCATTTTGAAGCCAATGCCAGGGTGTTTAAGGAACTTGTTGTCAAACATTGACCACAGGAAATCCTTCATGCGCTGAGCCGAACCGTTAATCAGATGTGGTTCGTCAACGCGGTCCACCAGTACCATAATACTGGTGAAACCTAATGGCTTCAGAAGACGCTGCAGCTTTGAAAGCAGTTCATATCGGTCGTCGCTGCGATCGCGAGACGGCATGGGCTGATCGTCAATTTCCTTTGGCGGGAAATGAGACAGAATCTTTCGCATAACGCCCGTGCCGTGATCGAGAATACGCACCTGTTTGGCAATTTGTCGACCGCGCCACCACAATGCCACGTAGCGTTTGGCCCACGGAAACCAGCCAGCGGCTATCACGACATAGATCCACCACTGCTTCAGGACCGCAAGCCCGTTTAGACCATCTTGGGGTAGTTCGCGAAGCGCGAATCCCAGAGTTGAAAGCGTTACCAGGACACCAACGATAAACCGCCAGTAAATTGTGGGAGTGAAAAATCCCAAACGCCATTTTATGCGTTTCCAGCGACGGAAATGTGACTGATCGGAAGACTGATCGTAGAACGCGGCCAGCATCAGCAAATCGCGTTTGCGAAGTCGTGGAAGCTCCTTCAGTTGCTGCATTTCGAAATCCGGGTCAGTCGCGTGTTCGTCGGCGATGACGTTGCACAAACGCCGTGTCGACAGTGTCAGCAACGCATCCATGTGATCCCACAGTCGCCATTCCTGCAGAGCGTGATCCGGCAGACGTTTTTTGCCGTGCAGTCGGTCGCGAAACGTGTCAAGAAACGGATTCAGGTCGTCATAGCTAATCACGAAGGCTCGCTGCTGCGGATGCTGCTGGTTGTGTTCTTTGATGGCATTTATCAGTTGCAGTCGGATGGCTGTTTTGCCGGCACCTTTTTCGCCAAACACAATTGACGTGGAAGGATTGCCCAGGTCACCCACAACTTTATCCCACGCCGGATGATAAATATCGGTGGCGCAGTGTTGCTGAAAGATGTGGTCTGATTGAGCGTCTTCTTGACTGAACGGGTTTATTTTAACCCCGTAGTGTTCAAGTAGTTGTTGAATCTTCATAATGCGAAAGTAGTCTTGGGGCGGCGACTGGCCAGGTATGCTGGATTAATATTTTGTTTAGATGCCAAGGCTGCGAGGCTGTTTCGCAGTGGCACAGTTTTTCTGGTGTTCGGGCCAATTCGATCGTGAACAAGCAAAAACCATCGAGCAATTGCGATCCGGTTTTCTGCAGTGGCGCTGTACCAGTGTTCATCCGTTTTTTTGAAGTCGCAACGGCGAATTGCTGCGAAACAGGGAAAACCAAACGCGTTAAGGGAATATAACAGTTCTGCAACGATGGTCGATCGCGACGACACGCGACAAATTTGCAACAAAGGCAAAAACGACTCTCATTCCGCAGTCAGCTGGGATTTTCGGTCTGCACTTCTCCAAAATTGGACAGACGTTTCTCATGAATATACGAACTGCCTTTTTAACAGCTCCGCGTCTTCCTGCTCGGAGCTTCGTTTGTGGTTTTCCCCGCGTGATAATGGTGCTGGCACTGTTCTGGTCAGGGCTGCATTCTGTTGTGCCGTGTTGGGGCCAGACGGGTGGGAATCCGGGCGGTGGCGGCGGAAATCAGGGTGGCGGAAATCAAGGCGGCGGCGGTTTTCCTGGCGGCATTGTCATAAACGCTGATGGAATCATTAGTAGCCCAGCGGCTCGGCGCATCAACCCCGCTCTGGAGCAAAAGCGATTGAAGGCTTTGGCGGAAAAAGTTCTTTCCAGCGATATCGCCGTGGCCAGTGAACTCAGGAAGGTTTCACTGGTTCGACTCGAACAAGAACTGCGGCAGGCCATTGACAATGGTCAGGAAGTATCACTTCCGCTGCGATACCTGGCCGGCATTACTCAAATTCAATATCTGTTTGCCCTGCCTGAAACCGGTGATCTGGTAATTGCGGGGCCAGCCGAAGGATTTGCTGCACTGCAGGACGGTCGAGTTGTCGGAGTCGAAACAGGGCGGCCAGTGTTGGTTCTGGATGACCTGCTGGCGTTGCTGCGGCTGTCCAACATCAATCAAACTCTGGGATGTTCGTTCGATCCCGACAAGCAGCGGCTGGCTGAGGCCAACGCATGGAATAATACAAATAACTCGCCGACCAGTCTGGCTGCTGCTAAGCAACGTTTCTACCAAATGGCGAAAGTGCTGGGCCACTGGGACGTCACTGTGTTTGGGCTTCCGGAATCCAGCCACGCGGCGGTGCTCACTGTGGAAGCTGATTACCAGCTGAAACGGCTTGCCCTGGGATTGGACAGGCCAAAGATTCGCAGTTTCCGCAGTCACCTGGATATGGCGCGCCCCGGCGAAAACACGATGCGTCGCTGGTGGTTTGCTCCGCACTATGAAGTTATCGAAAAGTCGGTGGACGGCAACTCGTTTCACATCGCCGGTCCACGCCTGCAGCTGCTCTCTCAGGAAGAACTCGTGGACGCTCAGGGCAATCGAGAAGACGCCGCGTTCACTGAAATCAGCGCGGAAAAATACACTCAACAATTCAATAAACACATCAACACACTTTGCGAACAGATTCCCTGTTTTGCCGGCGTGCAGAATCTATTTGACCTTGCCGTTGTGGTGGCGTTGATTCGCCGAGACAACATGGCTCAGAAGGTGAACTGGACGCCAGGATTGTTGTTGGACAACGAAGCGTTTCCAATTCAAAGCTACAACGTGCCGACGGAAGTACCTTCTTTGGTGAACGTAAAAACTGCAGGCAGCAGTTTATTAATCGGGCTCATTGGTGGCGGCGTTACGATTTTTCCAGGCAATGTCATTCGCCGAACGAACGAACTGTCGGCAGAGAAAATTCCAGAAATCATTGCTCCGGTAGGTGAAGATGCTGCGTGGTGGTGGGACTAGCGGAACAATGTCAGGCTGGTGTTTTCCGCCGCACCGGGTAGGCCGAAGAGTTAAGTGATTGGTCGGAAATCATGAACTGCTTGTGCTGGCGGCGCTTGGCGTTAGTTCCACTGAAAGTGGCGGCCGGGTGCGCTCATAGACGATTGCGCGAATAGAGAAGATGGGTTACTGTGGTGTCTTCGTATTTTTTTGCCATGGAGTCCTCCCGATGAATTTTGAAGAATTGAGTCGCGCCGAACGGCTGATTGCA
>Ga0335398_10005539_pt1 | contig 16573 bp, 18 predicted proteins | sample BON03_FD_205742 | JGI IMG/M metagenome (GOLD analysis project Ga0335398, IMG submission 205742) | Freshwater microbial communities from Lake Bonney liftoff mats and glacier meltwater in Antarctica - BON-03 (spades assembly) (version 2) | ecosystem: Environmental > Aquatic > Freshwater > Ice >... | reverse complement strand
CTGAGGCTTTCGGTTCCAGCTATTGGTCCGCATCTTACGGTGGAGCATATTCGCGACCTAGCCATGAATCACGGACACCTTTGCACGTATAACCTCAGCTTACTTAAAACCTTGCTCTACGCCGCCGGATTTCGGAATGCGAATTTATCGGAATTCGATCCCGATTTAGATCATCACCACAAAACGATTGGCGAGGAACTTGACCGCCTTGAAAGCTGCCGACTTATCGCCACAAAATGACAAGGTTCGATATGATTTCCAGCCTCCATCCAACCTCCGGTGCAGAGGTGGGGACGTTGCGCGGCGACTTTGCTTCAGAACTGATGCAGATTCCAACACTGAAAACCCTCCACGTTATCGACGCATGGACCCACTTTCCGGGAGCCTACGAATTGGACCCGGCAAATGTGGATCAAGGGGGACAGGATGAGCGAGAGCGATTTGTACGAACAAGGTTTGAACGGGAGCCAAGGATCATTGTGAGGAAAGGACTTTCTTTAGATGTGGCGGCGAGTATGGGAACAGATTCTCTCGACTTCGTGTTTCTTGACGCCATGCACACCTATTCCAGCGTTTATGATGATCTTGTGGCATGGTCTTGCGTGGCCAAGGTTTTACTCATCCATGATTACCTCGACACTGAGGCAACCAGAGAAATGGGATTTGATGTGGTTCGAGCAGCGAACACCTTTTGCGCTCATTCTGACTGGAGGCTTGCGGAAATCAGTAATGAAGACTGGCCAACAGCCATGTTCAAAATGCTATGATACCGAAACTGCTTAATTTCGTATGGATTGGCGACACCCTTCCTACAATTCACGGAAAATCCATAGATTTATTCCGGCACCACAATCCAGAGTTTGCAATAATGATCTGGAATGAGACCAACATAGATCGAGATCTCAATGTGAATTTGAACGAATTACAGCGTCTCTTTCCTAAACATGCGGGAGTCTCGAATGCAGTGAGGCTGGCGGCACTTTATAAGCACGGTGGACTTTATTTCGACCTGGACTTTATTTGCCACCGCCCACTTGATTCTTTATTGAAACATCATGCCGTGGCCGCGTTTCAGGATGATACCCGCATCTGCAACGCCTTCATGGGAGCCGAACCAAAACATCCATGGATTCAATGGCAACTGGACCACATGAATGAATGGGAGGGGAACACCCCTGAATGGGGAGTGTACAACGCTACCAATGCCCCCCGCGACGGTTTAACCATTGTGCCAACCGAGACCATCTATCCATACCATTACGATGGACCAAAAGAAGACAGGAAAATCACCCCGGCGACACTGGCCGAACACACATGGGAGGGATCATGGGTCCCATGATTATACGCCGGACATTGCTGGCTTCATTCCCGCGCAGCGGAACGCATTTGACCATGGACATCCTCCGGGCGTACTTTGGTTCCCATGCGCTGAAAACCGTGGACTCCCACTTGGAGCCGGCCATGGAGTATCATGGTTTGATCAAATGCCACGATTTTGATTTGACCGCCACCCCGGAGCAATTTGGATGCGAGCGCGTGATTTTCCAATATCGGGAGAAGGAGGGGGCGATTGATTCTTGGATCAAGAGCGCATTCGGAATGCCGGGAGTTGGCAGCGGCGAGGAAATCCGAGAGGCCGCCAGTGAATTTTACGATAGACTTTTGGAAAAATGGTTGCCTGCGGCTGACATCAAAATACACTACGACATGGAGTTCTGTGACGGGATCATTCATGCTGCCATGATGATGACAGAGGGACAAAGCGCGGACGATGTGAACAGGCTGATTTCCATCTGCCGCGCCGTGGACAGGAGGGCACCGTGAGATACCTCCTTGGCTCCGGCTACTACCATCCCGACCCGGAGAATGATGAGTTTGTTTCGAGATGGGCGAGGATATTTGAGAGATACGCGAATCCAAAGCCAACCATCCGCATCATCATTGGCGTAAATAATTCCCGAATCCGTTTCGATGAGAAAAATCGAGACAACATGTTGGCGTGTGAGTCTCGTGCTTTAATTTTGATGAAATACGAACAAATTGTTCTCCAGGGAAACAACGGGCACGTTGGACAGTTAATTTCAGGGGAAAAAAAGAATAAGTTCTGTGGATGGTCTATGGCGTTTCTGACAGGAGCAATGATCGCATACCAGAACGAGACAGACTATATTTGGCTTGAGCAAGACTGCCTTGCCTTTGGTCCATGGGTGGAACGGACCTATGCCGACATGGGAGACGGTGATATGGTATTTGGGCACAAGATGAAAACCGCCCCATTTATGCCATGTTCCCAGTCCCTTGTTCTGGTCCGGCACTCGTTCATCCCAGAGATGGTATCCGCCTACCTTGGGATGGGAACGGACAACGATGTCACGAACCTGCCGGAAGCAAAATTCCAAAAGCTCGAAGACCAGTTCGGAGACCGCATCCGCCGCCTGAGCTTTGGCTGTGACAGGGAACGACCGATCCCCTACGATGACGAGGTATTTTACGCGCAAAAATTAACTGACGAAGAACTCGAAACCCTGAAACAAAAAGGCAAATTATGACAACCGAAGAAAAACAAATCCTCCGAGACCTGACCCCCGAAGCCCCGGCCAATGACCTAATTGCGTACATTCAAGACATCGTTCTTGAACAAAACCATCCGTTGAGCCAAGAGGAAAAGGAAGCCATCCAGACCAAGGCAGAGTACTGGTTTATGGCCGCGCTGAACAAGGGCTACATCATCTGCACCGACCAGATAGAGCAAATGACGACCAAGACTCTCGAAACAGATCAAGAGCCAGATGCTATCCATCTTCACGATAGCCCTTGATGCAGAGCCGTGCATCGAGCGGCACTTGTCGATCTTTGAGGGACTGACGATCCCTTGGCACTGGTCGATAGTGGAGGGGGCATCTGAGAATATCGGATGCACGGCATGGTGTCGGCCCCAGAAGCCGCGCCTGAGCAAAGACGGCACCACCGAGTATCTGGAAACCTTGAAGGGGCATCCGAATATCTCGATTGTTCAGAAACCATCATGGCCGGGCAAGGTGACGATGATAAACGCGGCATTGGAACATCTTCCTCGCACCGGGGTTCTCATGGAGATCGACGCAGACGAGATATGGACTGCTCCGAAATTGGAAATTGTGGTCCAATTATTCAAAGAGCACTCCTACGCTGGGGAGGCACAGTTCGATTGCCGCTATTTCGTGGGACCGGACATCATCACAGTTGGCCAGAACTGCTTTGGCAATAACTCGTATGAATGGGTTCGAGCATGGAGAGATGGAAAAGGAAGATTCTTCTCACGCCACGAACCGCCAGTATTCCCGCATAAAGGAGCACTTATGGGGAAAGCCTTCACTCATAAACTTGGAATGACGTTTGATCATTTCGCCTACGCCACCGAGGCCCAGGTGAGATACAAAGAGGATTTCTACGGGTATCCGGGAGCGGTGGACGGATGGAAGCGGTTGCAGTTCAATGACAAGTGGCCAGCGCAGTTGAAGAAATTCCTTCCATTTGTGGACGACAAGGTGATGGCAACGCGGATTTGACTTGCTTTTTGATGTCCGACTATTGCAAAGTGATTGCAATATGGCATCGCCAGCGCAATCCACACAGGAACATTTGGAAGTATTTCCGACGCCGGACATCCGCAACATGGAGGTTGTGGAGATCGCGCAGAGCAAACTGAATTCTCAAAGGTATCCAGAAGGAATTGGGAAACCGCATCCCAACACAAGACTATTCCCCGCGCACCGGCTCACCGTGCAGGAACCGATGGAGGACAAGCCAGGGTGGATTCGTCGCGTTTATGCCACAGATCGAATTGGTCAGGACGATTACAATTACTCGATCAAGTTTTCTGCCGAGAGCAACGATCATCCGATTTACCTGCGGGCGTATCTGACCCCGAGGAAAAATTACTCGCCTCTTGCCAAGCTGTCCATCGACCCATTATTTCCCGGCACAGATGCCCTTCCATGCGTTCTGGTAGCGGAGGAGATGCGGGATTCCGAAGAGCCGAACGTCAAGAACCTCTACGTGGTGGCAGCGCGAGCGTACGAGACCCTCCCCGGTCCTTGGCTCCCGTTCACGCGATACGATGACAACTTGGGACCGATCCAGGGGCGACGGCGGGCGGTCGTCAATACTGGGCAGACGGCATCACTGACAAGCACAGGGAAAACAACCTATGAGGCGAGGGAAGGATCATCCTACGTCTCTTGGGAGATCGAAGAGATCTACAGTGACGGCACCGGAGGAGCGGTCAACCCGGCTTATCCCATTGGTGTTTCGGATATTTATGATGAAGCGCGTGGCCCCGTGCAAACGACAACTCAGCTTGTTGTAAAAACCGGCATCGAAGCGGGGACTCTGATCGAATCCGGGGGCGTCATCACCGAGACAGAATTTGTTCCGTTCAATGAATTTCTTTTGCAGCGTTCGGTGGAAGTGTGGGATGTCGCAACTGCCCTAGCAAAAGTCACAGACGTTTACGATGAAACCCGTGGGCCAGTTCGACAAACCGTAACTTTGATCGTAAAAGTTGGTAATGAAGCTGGAACCCTCACGGAAACCGCCGGAGTCATTACAGAAACGAAGTATTCACCACTCAACGATAAGGTCTTACAGCGTTCGGTGGAAGTGTGGACTGCCCCAGGCGTTTTGCTTGTTGATTCTGCCACGAATGCGGAAAGGCAGGTTGTGACTAAAACCCGCCAGCTTAAAAAAGCCAGTGGATACACGGCTCCCTCCCCGAGCGCAATCAAGGAGGTGATCGCGGAGCAAATTAACGCAGTTACGATCTCTGAGCAAACGTCCGAAGTTCCTTTGGTTTTTGACTCGAAGCAAGTTTCCGCGCAAAAACCCGATGTCATTCCAGAAGCTTTTCGTGCGAGTGTTTCTTCCCAGACGACTCAGCAAAGAGTTGCTGGAACTACGGCGACAATGCCGACGCTGGGAACAAACGATTTGCAAGCATCGGAGCAGAGAATTTCTGAATTTGTCAAAGAAACCTCGGTTACAGTGCGTGATAATGGCGTGCTGCCGACGCTGGCGGGGCAGGATTTTGACGATCTTACGGGAATTGCGATGCCGTATACTGAAGCGGTTGTGGCCGCACCGGGTCCAATCGGAGACGCAAATAAAAGAATTACGCCTCTTTCAGACGCTTGGGCTTTAGTGCGTAGCAACGATGAAGCGGCAATTCGCACCGCTTTGTTAGCAGTTCTTTGGCAAATTCCGGGCAGAGAAAACATTTCGTTGCCCGATCAACTTATTTCAGCAACAGTTATTTGGTCAACAGATGAGGGAGACGGAACAGATTATCAAACTAGTGGAAAACCAACGGGTAACGCGTCGTCGGGATATTTCGGTCCAATTGTCTCTTCCTCGGCGGAAGCTAGTGCAGGCGTTGGTGGGGCTATTAGTGCGAAAATTAAAAAAGGTTACCAAGGGCCAGTTCCGTCTACATATAACATTTTTTTCTTGGATGGCGCGAATGTGACTGATGCAGCAGTTCTTACGAAAGTAGGAGCAGTAGCGTGGCCTGTTTTTCGCCAAGAAACGGAACAGTTAATCGTAACTGGAGGGCAAAAACAGGTTAGAGTGTCGCAAAAAACTCAAGACACCGTAGCGTTTTATGGATTAAAACCGTATTCCGCTCTGAGAATTCTTGGAGACGGAGAAAGTCGTCGCGGTTCGATTGATATACGCGTATGGGATTTACCCCCAACACTTCACGGAGCAATTAACCTAAGCGAAATAGGCATTCCAACTGCTACGGCTTCGGCAATTTGCCGCACTTCGCTTGGAGAAACACGACGGGCGGACGTTTCGATTGAAGGAACAGTAGTTCCTTCGCATTTGACTCCAACATCCCCCGCCGTTTTTCCTAACGGAAAGGTTTTGGTGCGTGCGGACGTTTCTCCTTACGCACACGGACTTGTGCGAGTTACAGCAGTCACTGTTGACATCACCTCTGCTTTTACTTCTTAATATGAGCGAAGATTATTTTAATGAGTTAAAATCAAATAGTGCTGAACGAGCTAAATCAAAATCTCGTGGCGGTGGAAACGAACGCGCGATGCGTAGGGAAGCGGGGAAGTTCGAGATTGACCGAGATGGAAATTTCAAAAGTGGAAGCGCGCTAAGTTTTCGTCGGGTTCAGCGTTATGTAGCACAAGAACAGAAAAAAGCGGTGCGCGAGGCAAAAAGAGCCGCACAAGACAACAAACCTGTTGAACAAGCTGTTCCGGTCGGGGCTAATTCAGAGCCTACGGTAAAGGAATCGGCTCATATTAGCCTAGAAGGTTTGCCTTTTTCAGCGGCGTTAGACATGGATTCTTCTCCTGTAGCACAAGTTGAAACGGTAGATGTAGAACTCTGCGACGGAAGCATCCTGCGTTGCGTAGGGGAGATAATCCCACCCCCGTAATATGAAAAGACTTGCTGGAGTTCCAAAGGATAGCGCGACCGATCCGTGTTGCTGTGAGCCAGATTGCTGTATGTATTCTGCGACAGCTTTGGCCGCTGGTGACTTAGTTGCAGCGGATTTGCCTGACGCAATCACCCTTCTCGGCGTCGGCAGCCTCTCGCGATCCGGCACTAGCTACGGCGACACGACCAACGGAGTGATTTTTGAAACTGACACGTGGGCGAAGTATATAACGACTGATGATGTAACGGTGCGAACAGTGTTTGACTGTTTGATCCGGGGTGACGGGAAATTCACGGTTGGAGATGACGCGGTAGAAGATCAGTTTGAGGCAACTTATTCAGTAAGCGTTTATAATACTCATGATGATAGCTTGATAGATACTTTCACGGTCACGCGATATTTTTTGTGTGGCTGGATAAGTGAGCGTTCTGGACCAGAAGATACTTGGGTTTCATTAAATTATTCTGGTTCTCCTTTCCCGGATAGTTGGGATTGTAATTATGCAGTCTTTTCTGGCAGTTATGAATATCCTTCGGGTGAACCTATGTTTGATGCTTTGTTTGCTGCTAAAGAGCCGTTTCTTAATAGTCCTGTTGGACAGTATCCCGAAGATACCACAGGTTACTGGGTTTATTTCATCGTCTCATGACCTGCCCGCACCAATCCCAGCCACCCGGCAAAGACACCGGACGCCGACTCTGTGCCATCAACAACTTCAACGGAACCCCTTACCTCGGCCAATGCCTGACCTGCAACCAGCAAAAACAATTTCGCGTGACCTTCCGCAAGAAAGGATGCGCCCCATGTAAGCCGCAAACCCAAACCTATTCCTAAATCCATGATCCAGACCTTCGCCCTCGCGCCCACCAACCCGATCCTCGCCACGCCCGCCACCGCCGGGGGATTCTACGCCCGGAGCGGGGACGCCGCCGACACCGGCAACCTCATCCTCACCGGCCCCGTCAGCGGAACCCCGACAGCGGAGACGCTCGCCCTCACTGGCCAGCGCGAACTCCTGTTTGCCGGGATCTTCTCCAGCCTGAGCTTTGCGACCCTGAGCGCCGCCCAAGCCGGAACGGTCTCGATTTACGGCACTGGCACCGCTGGCAATGGGCGCATCCTCGCCCTCACCCAGCCAGCAGAGGGGGGAACCCTCACCATTGGACTGACAGGGTTCACCCAAGCCTATACGTTTCGGGCAAGGGGTAGCAGCACGGTAGTTTGCTACGCCACAGCGGGGCTCACCCAGGGAGATTATTTTGACATTGCGCTCTCCGGGAGCACCCGCCGCTTTTGGTACGATATTGACGCGGCCGGAACAGGCATTCCCGCAGACCCCGGCGGCGGACTGTCCATGATCAGCATCGCAACGGGGGATGCCGATACCGTGGTGGCAACCGCGACGGAGGCGGTAATCGAGGCAGTGACCAACCTCGCTTCCACGGTCGCAGTGGCGACCATCACGATTGATTACGAGATTCTCGGTGTAATGACCGTCACGGACGGCCCCGGCGACGCCGTGGGGGCAATCACAGTAGTCGCCGCTGGCACGGCGGATGCCGCGTATCAGGTAGCCCTCGGAGCCGACGCCACCGCCAGCATGGTCAACCTGCGCCGAGCCATCCGCGATGGCGACGCCGTGCGCGGGGACGGCACCGGTGAAGGCACCCTCTACGGCACTGGCACCGTGGCGAACCCCTACCAAGACATCACTGCCATCAGCGGGACGATCCTTACCACCACGGATCTCCTCGCAGTGGAGCGCTCCTTGGCGTGGTCCTATGCGCAATCGGCCGCCGCCTTTTCCCTGCAAGTCCCCATTGGTGGCACGGACGGCACCTTGCTGGCCTCGATCCAAACGGGCAACACCCTCGCGGCAAACGCCATCACGCTCGACGACGAGGGCTTGACCCTCGAACTCCTGCCCGCCTTGCTGCCATTTGTGAGCGACTGGATTGCGGTCCTAGGCCGGGGAGCATCGCTTTACCTCCAAAGCGAAAATGTCACAACCGCAATGGTGACGAGCTACGACATCGCCACGGTGACCGGCTATCCGATTGCCGGAAGTGCTGCCATCGCCGACATGGACAACAACGTACAGGTGATCAACATCCCAGAGAGGGCGAGCTTCCTCCGCTTGAAAATCAACAACACCAACACCACACCATCGTCGGTTAATGCGAAAATCGTGGCGGGGTGAGGAAACTTTTTTGTTGCAAATGCAAACCGTTTGCAATAAAGAGAGACCATGGCATTACCAGATTCAGTATTGGCGGCTCGGGCACGTCGGGATGATCGAACCGCAGCACGGGATCGAGGCGATAGCGTCCGCATCAACGCACGCGCCACCCCGGCGGCACCGGTGAACCCGTTCGCGGGGCCGTCCATGGCCTCCCGAACGACTCCTGACAACCTTGGGGGAACCCTCGCTTCCCGTACCGCTCCTGGAGTTGGGCCAGGTTCACTCTCAGCCCGAACGACTCCTGACAACCTTGGGGGAACCCTCGCTTCCCGTACCGCTCCTGGAGTTGGGCCAGGTTCACTCTCAGCCCGAACGACTCCTGACCGCCTTGGACTGGCACCATCGGCACAGATGCGGGCCGACGCGGCGGCATCAAACCAGTCCATGACCACAGGGGAGCAGAGGCCGAACCTGTCTCAGTCCTACAACCTCCCGCCGAACAACGATCCCCTCTTGGGCGATTCCGTGGCATCCTTGGCAGCGCCTCCCGGACAGGCACCGGGACCGATGCTTCCCGCTGGGAACCAAGAAAACGATCCGGTAACGGATGGCTTCGCGTCACTTTCCGGCCAGCCAGTTCCGAAAAAGAGAGGCGTTCCGAATTTTATTGATGCTGGAAATTATCTTGTAAACGGCAAAAAGCCGCCCCTCCCACAATACTAATCCATGATGACCCTGAAGACAGCACGGCAACGGTTTGCCCGTTTGAGCGCAAAATCAGGCGATCCATACGACGCGGAGGTTCTGACAAACCTGAACGGCGTTCTGGAGCAGTTCCAGACCAAAGGGTTGTGGAAAGCCTGCTTCGTGGAGATTGCTTTGACCGCCTATGATGGAATCGTAACCCTTCCTCGCCAGTGTCAGAGCATGATGTTCTTTCGGAAAAACACTTCCCCGATGCGGATTCGGAATCAATGGTTCGAGTGGTTGCAATTTGGGTTGGGATTCCGGGAAGCGGACAAGGCTATTGGAGGAATTTTTGATCAAGGCAGTCGGTTTTGTTCCTTCCGGGATTTCGCGGAACCTCGAAAGCTCCGGGTAAAGGCGCTTGGAGCAGGGGACGCCACTATCGAAGTGACTCTTCAAGGCACCACTTCGGACGGGCGGAGGATTTACAGTACTGACGCGCAAGCCACCCACCCGGTCAATGGTGAGGTTCTGACTCTTGTCGCAGGAACCAAAGACACCACAGCAACCTTTGCCGCCTTTGAGGGGTTCTCCAAGCCGGTGACGCATGATTACGTGGAGATTTGGACAGTTGATCCCGATGATGCCACCGACGAAACCCTGATTGCCGTCTATGAGCCAGGGGAAGAAGCCCCGCAGTATCGTCGATACAAGGTCGGAACCATTGGCGCATCCGAAACCATGAACGCAATTTGCAAGTTGCAATTCGTCCCGCTGGCCTCAGAGATGGACATGCTTCTACCAGACAACGGGAACGCCATCGAAATGGGACTCATGGCACGGAACTTTGATCTTGAGAGCGAACCGGAACGAGGCGAGGCGTATTGGGCCAAGGCATTCGGCATCCTCAATGCGGAACTGGCACGGGAACGAGGGGGAGCGAATGCGCCAGTAGTCTTTGACTTTGACGGTGGCAGGCAACCTAAAATTGGAGCAATGATGTAAAATGGCCTACAATCCACCACCCACACGAAAAGATGACTATTGGGAAAACCGTAAACGTAGTCGCGGCGAAGATAGCGTTGCGAGTATTATTAATTTTAATAGATCAAACCTGACTCCGCAGGATGAGAACGCAACCCCGCCAGAAGGAATTAACCCCGTTAATGTGAACGTGGACGCAATGACTGGCGCGAAGCAACAAAGGCTTTCTCGGGCGTTTGCCAATCCCGATGGTCGAGCGAACGGCGGACAGGGATCGCGTCTAGGCGACATGCCTGAATACAAAATATGGGAGAATCGTGAGAATATCCGTCGAGAAAATAATGGGCTTGGACCGCTTGGATCGGCCTACGAGGATTTCCGCAACGATCAAGAGAACGAGAAAAAAGCTCTCGAAATCCAGTCTGGATTGCTGAAAAAGTTCTCCGCTGACTCCCGAGCATCCCGGATGGTACCGAACAAGATCAGGGGCCGCTCCGACCGTATGGGAACCGCCGTATCCCGTTCGTCAGGATTCACAAAGGAACTCAATGACCGGACGCGAGACATGGCCATGCGAATCGTAAAAGGAGAATCTTTCGACAGTGACCAGTTGCTTTCGGACTCTCAGGACTTGCAGAACGCTGCCCAATATAATGGATTTGTTCCTCAAACGCAGGAACAAGCAATAAATGCTGCAAATCTCCGTCGTATTCACCGAGAAGAGTCTGACTATCAAGCAAACCGAGACGATCTTCAAGCAAACCGAGACGATCTTCAAGCAAACCGGGACGATCTTGTATCATTGAAGAGGGACATGGCTCAGACTAAGAACCCATGGGAAGCCAAAGAAGTATTCAAAAACCATCCTCGCGGCCTTCTCACTGATGAAGGAAGAAAAATGCAGGAGGCGCACAACGCCGAGGTGGAAAGATTTGGAGGCGAAGACACCATGCAGTACGCGCAACAGAAGGTTGCGGAAAAAGAAACATCAGATGAGGCATGGAGGATGGCGATAGAAAATTGGGGCACTCAAAGGACAGCGAAAGACGCGGAAAATAAATCCAGAACCAAAGATCAGGAAATCACATATAAGGAAAAGGAAAACGCCAGATTAAACACGGAGGCTCTTTCCCTAGAACTGGCGAAGACTAAAACGGATTGGGAACGAATCGCCGTGATTTCCAAGTATTACGGAAAAACCTTAACCGAATCTGGTGAGAAGAAATTCAACGTAGTGGCCGAGAGGTTGGATGATCTGCGTGGCAAGGATCCAGTTGGGACGAAACACGCTATGGATTTGCTTCGTGGAGGCTCCAAAGATCCAAATAAGGCTGGTCAGCGAGGAGATTATTGGGGCAACTTCCAAGAACGGGTGAAACAACTCAGGGACAGCGGAGGGTTCAGCGACCAATACTTGATTGACGGTGGAGTGATGGAGCCGGATGGAAGAATCAAAGACGCCAAGAAATTGGAACCAATGATTCAACGGCAACGAACGACAGACGGAATCCTCGAAGGATTACAGAGGCAGTTAGTGGGAACAACTCATCCAGAAAAACAAGACAAGATCACGCAGAAAATCGGAGCATTTAATGCTCACAGATTCGACCCCGATAAAGTAGTCTTTGATGGCGGAGATGGAATTTATATCACGAAAAATGGTCAACCTAAACTACTGCCAAATGGAACTACGTTTACTGATGCCAATGGGAAGAACGTGGTCGTACTTGATGGAAGCATAAAGCCGCTCACAGAAGGCATGGAATACCAAGATTCAGCCGATAATAAATGGAAGGTCGTGGGCGGCGTTCCGGTCAAGCAATCGTGAAATCAATCGTCCTTTTCGGCTCGCTTTAACCGACGCTCTTTCCTTTCAGCCAAGTACTTTGACATATCTGCATCTCTCTCCTTACGGTCAGCTTCAATCTTCCGAATAATCTCAGCGGTTGCAGCCTCCGCAGCAGCCTTTTTTTGCTGCTTGGCGAGCTTTTCCAGTGCGTCGGCAATGCGATCCTGTTCAAAAATGATGTCTTCCGCTTGCTCCGAACTGATGGTATTATCCCGATTCACGACCCGATACTGTTGAGCCGAGGCAACCGATACCGACACCATGAAGATCAAAGAACAAAGTAGAGTTTTCATGGGAGAAGCGTGACATGGTTCTCTGTTGCAGTCAAGCACGTATTTCCATCCTGTTCTATGTTCACTCTGACCAATCCAAAAAAGACCCCGCCCGGTGGGTTTCGATACCAAGATTCAGGGAAGGCGTTTCGGTCGATCAGCCATTCGGCCATCATGGACGAAATTGCCCGCCACCGAGCCCGTTACGAACTGGACCTTTCACCAGGGTGGCAGGAACGGGTGGATACGGAGATGTGCGAACAAAACGGTTGGGGAGGCGGAATCTGCCAAGACCAGTTACAAGAACCTCACAAAATCAGTTCTGGTGATGTGAAGAACTTTCTTGGCATCCTGACCGGAATACTCGCATCCGGTGGGGGACTGGTCGATCAGACGGAAGCGGAGAGACGTGCCGCAATTTGCTCAGGATGCCCGAAGAACATCGAAGTGCCGGGTTGCATGGGAATGTGCCCCGGAAGCGTAGCAAGGGCGCTGATGCGGTTTGCAGCGGCCTTCCAAGGGCGGAGGCTGGAGACATCCCATGATGCGGATTTACGGTCGTGCGGGGTGTGCGGGTGCGCGAACGCGGCCCAGGTTCATGTCGAACTCGAATCCTTGAAGAAAGTGAAGGGGAATTTCGAGTATCCATCGCATTGCTGGAAGATTTAACTTTTCATTTCCGATTTGTTGTTGCAAGTTGGTTGCAATATGTTTCAGGAACTTGCCGTTTCTCTCGACGCCCACGCGAAATTCATTGTGCCGGGTACGGTCTCTCGGACCATGGACCCACTGAGTTTTATCCTTGGCGAAAGTCCATTGCTGCGCATTCGTTTTTACCGGAATCAGGCTTTAGTCGGACTGCCGGCCGATTTTGACTTGAGCATGATCGTGCGCAGGGCCGACAGGTGGAGCCCCAATACTAACCTTGCCATCCAAGAGACATGGACAGAGGTTCAATACAGCGCGAGCGATACCTACTACGAGGCGGAACTTGACATTGGATTGACCGCCATGACGGATTATTTCGCAGAGTCCCGACAGAAAGGCCGCGATGTCGTCGGGTCACTGACTCTCATTAGTGCCAGCCAAGGAACGGTGATCGTGCCTTTTGGCGGACTGATCTACAAGGCAGCTTAACGGGCATGGCAGCAAAGAGAATTGCACCGAACGGGGAGGTAATTCCACCCGGATATACCTACGCGTATGGGATGATGTGGTCGAAGGAATGGACCCCGCCCATGATCGAACTCCGACTCTTTGGAGATGGTCGCAAAGAACGGAATCCCGAAAAGATTCGTATCCACGGGCGCAACTTCGCGGAAATCACTTGGGGACAGCAAAACAAGAACCAAAAATTCGACTGGCACCCATGGGCAGAGACGATGCTCGATGCAGCCAGCAAGACGGATTACCTGGCGGTAGCGGGTTGCGCGGGATCCGGAAAGAGCGTTTTCTATGGTGGGCCGTGGGCAAACACCGTTTTTCTGGCGTCTCCGAAAGACACTCTCGTCATTGTATGCTCCACCACAATCAAAGGAGCGGAGGGCCGGATTTGGGGCTATATCCGAGACTTCTGGACCAAGGCGGCATTCCCGTTGCCCGGTAAAATGGTGGACTCCATGCACGTTATTTACCCAATAGACGAGCATGGAACAGTGATTTCCAAAAGAATGGGAATTCACCTTATCGCGGCAGAGAAAGGCAAGGAAAAAGAGGCTGGCGAGAAGATCAAGGGGCTCCATGCCGAGAACGTCCTATTGATTCTCGACGAACTTCCATTGCTATCGAAAGCGACCATCCGAACAGCAATTGCCAACCTTTCCCAAGCTCCCAATTTTCAAGTCATAGGACTGGGGAATCCAGCGGACTACTTTGACCCATTCAGTGAACTCGCCAAGCCAAAGGACGGGTGGCAGTCGATCAACGTGGATTCCGAGATATGGGAAACGGAACGTGGATTGGCACTGCATTTTGACGCAATCAAAAGTCCCAACATTTTAGCAGGGGAGACGCTCTACCCTTACCTTCCAAGGACAGAACAGAAAGAATCCGCTGCCGTGCGATGCGGTGGTGAGAATACTTTGGCTTTCTGGACGGAGTGGAGGGGGTTCTGGCCTCCTAGCGATATTGCCAGCGGAATCTATTCATCCTCCGAAATCGTTCTTTACGGTGCAGACAAGTCAGTGCCGGACGAGGATTGGGACGGAACGCCCATCGGATTATCCGGGCTGGATCTTGGACTTGTGAACGGCGGCGACCGTTGCATGTCCTACTTCGCCCGGTTTGGCCGACTCAAGATCGGAGGAGTCTGCCTTTGCTTCGATGAATACCTTCCCATCAATGAGGACATCATGGACAAAACCAACCCCCGCGAGGTTCAAATTGTCATGAACTGGCGGAGAGCTTGCGAATCAAGAGGGGTTCTTCCGCACAACACAGGATACGACGCATCTGGGGGAGGCATTCCGTACCGGGGATGGATGGATCTTCTTTGGTCCCGAGACATTCATGGAATCCGCTTCCATGAAACACCGTCTGAGCTACCTGTATCCGACACTGATAGAACTCCAGCCAAGGAACGGTACGTCAACCGGGTAACTGAGCTTTGGTTCAGTGGCAAATGGATGATCCGCAACGGACTGATTCGCGGTATCGGCCCCGATCTGGCGGCGGAACTCTGCGAACGTCGCTACGAGGTCATGGGCACTGGGGGGACGATCCGATTGAAGGCAGAGCCTAAGGATATCATGAAGAAGAGAACCAATGGAAGATCGCCGGATTTGGCGGATGCCTTTGCCATTGTGATTGATCTGGTGCGGAAGAAGTTTCGGTTCAGTGCTCTCCATGCGGGACTGAACAAGCCGGGAGAAATCTCTCAATGGAAGCAATACACCATCGAAAGGGATCTTCCCGAAGACGGGTTCCGGTCTTCGTCACAGTCAGGAGCAAGGGTTCTTTTCGCGGCTTGAGAACTTTTTTCGATTCTTTGTTGCAAATTGCTTGCAATAGACAAAGAGAGCGGGTAGTTCTTTGTTTTCTCGAATGATTTACATCTTTCCCGTATCTGTTTCTGACGCGCATCTGATTGATCCGTTTTGTGACGCCATCAAGCATCTTGGCGGTATGGATGGCCGCAAGTGCCTAGTCATTGGCGACCGCCGCTCCGGAGACCACGTTGATTTCTTAGCCTCCCGGCTGAAAATCATGGGCGCAACGGTTGAAAAAGATGTGTTTGCATTCGAGTGCGCCGAAGGATGGCCGCAAGCCTGCAACCGATACTTTTACAAGGCGGCATCGTTGGCCATGGAACGACATGAACCGTTTTTCTATCTGGAACTTGACCACACTCCGATTCGATCTGGGTGGCAGGACATGGTGGAGAGCGAATACCGATCAGGGGTTGCTCAAGGACTAGATTTCATGGGCCGTCTGGCTCCCCACACGGAAAACCGCATGGGGGCATGGGTTCAAAGCGGTTCCGTCATGAACGGATCTGGGGTGTATCCAGCCAATTTCATCGAACGATCCACTCTCATTCAGGAAATCTCCCGTATCGGAGTGCCTTGGGACATCCATCTTCGATGGGAGATGATAAACCAGTGCAAAGATGCAAGCGACTTTATGGTCTTCAACTGGCACTCTACCAACTATCGGTGGGAGAATGGCATTTTCACGTGTGATATCAATCAACGACCAGGAGGCATTGTCCATAGCGGCAAGTCCGATCCGATCCAGCCAAGGCACTATCTCGTTCATGGCTGCAAGGATGGGTCGCTGGCCAAGATGGTTGTCGCCGGGGAGATTGATGCGCCGACCGACAGAACCATTATTGCGGAGTTGTTCGCCAACCCGGCACCGATTGAGGCCGAAACAGATTTAGAATTGCAGGGTGGACAAGAGGTAAGTCGTTTGGCCCATACCCAAAAGATCGTCGGTTCGATTCCGACCCCTGCTACCAAACCGAAACGGTCTCCCAAAGCGAAAAAACGGCGCAAGATGAAGCTGTCCGAAGCTGAACGCGCCCGCCGTGTCGAACATGCAAAGCGCATGACTACGGCGAGGGAAGCCAAGAAAAACAAGATTGTGAGTATAGCCGCATGAATTCGATATTTGACGACATTTTCGCAGAATCCCCGGTCTCAACTCCGGTAACAACCACCACT
>Ga0335398_10005538_pt1 | contig 16575 bp, 9 predicted proteins | sample BON03_FD_205742 | JGI IMG/M metagenome (GOLD analysis project Ga0335398, IMG submission 205742) | Freshwater microbial communities from Lake Bonney liftoff mats and glacier meltwater in Antarctica - BON-03 (spades assembly) (version 2) | ecosystem: Environmental > Aquatic > Freshwater > Ice >... | reverse complement strand
GGGGGGGGGGGGGGGGGGCGGCGGGGGGGGGGGGGGGCGGGGGGGGGGGGGGGGGGGGGGGGGGGGGGGGGGGGGGGGGGGGGGGGGGGGGGGGGGGGGGGGAGGGGGTGATCGAAGGGCGGGGGTTGTCCCTTCGTTCCCTTGCTCTCGCCTGTCCGTCCTCGCCTGTCCGTCCTCGCCTGTCCGTCCTCGCCTGTCCGTCCTCGCTTTTCCCCCCCTCGAAGGTCACTCCCTCGGAACGCTCGCTCACAGGCCCCCAACCCACCAAACAAAAACAACGCCAACCGCCCAACGACACACACAACCCCCAATCCACCCATCCACCCCTCCCTCCCCTTCAACCAGGTCGTCTGCGGCACCAGCGGCATGCCCACCGCCACCCTCCAGCTCAAGGGGCCCGACGGCATTCTGCGCGTCGGCGTCGGCGTCGGCACGGGCCCCGTCGACGCGGCCTACAAGGCGGTCGACTCGATCGTGCGCGTGGACGCGGAGCTGGTGGACTACAGCGTGCAGAGCGTGACGCAGGGGATCGAGGCGCTGGCGACCACGCGCGTGCAGGTGCGTATGCGTGTGTGTGTTTTGGCGTCTCGTGTTGTTCTCTCCTTGGCGGCGGGGCGGGGGGGCGGGCGCGTTTGTCTTGCTTCTCGATCGCCGACGGCGCGCCGGTGCTGTGTCCTTTCTTCCCGTTTCTCTCTCTCTGGCTCCAGTCGCGCTCTCTTCACCGTTGCCCGGTTTTTCACGCACGCACACGCACGTCTCACCAATCCTCCTCCGACCAACGACGACGAACTCAAATCAAAACGAAAAACAACAAAAACAACAAAAACAAAAACAAAAACAAAAACAAAAACAAAAACAACAACAGATCCGCGCCGCCGGCCGCATGGCAAGCGAGGGCTGGGCCGAGTCGTCGCGCGCGGCGCCGTCGGGCGGCGGCAAGGTGCAGCGCCTGTTCAGCGGCAGCGGCGCCGACGAGGATATCGTGGTGGCCTCGGCGCGCGCGTACGTCTCGGCGCTGAACAAGATGATCGGGTGGATGGGCGCAGCGGGCGCGGCGGCCGCGCCGGCGGCCGCGGGCGCGGCCGGCGCGGGCGCGGCGGGCGTGGTCAGGCCGTCGTCGCCGACGGTCGCGGTCAAGATGTGAATAAGTTTGGTTTGCCCGGATCTTATGCGGTTGCTTGGACTTTTAAACCAACACACAAACATTCCCCGCCAAGCGACAACTGCCCTTCCCCCTCTGCCCGAGCGCCGCCACCGCCGCAGCCGCCCGTCGCGTTGTCAGACAGGCGCGCACTCAAATCTCAGCCCCCGCCGCCCGCTCCCTCTGCCCCAGGCGCGCACTCAAATCTCAGCCCCCGCCGCCCGCTCCCTCTGCCCCAGGCGCGCACATGCCCCCCCCGCCCCCGCCCTTGTCCGACGCCAGGAACGACTGCCACTCGAGCACGGGCACGGCCGGCTGCCCGCGGTTTAGCACGTCTGTTGACGGCACGAGCCACGCGCGCGCTGCGGCCACGGCGCGCTCGCGCGCGATTCCCGGGTCCTCCCCGCGCGCCTCGGCCTCGGCCTCGGCGTCCTCGAGCTCGTCCTCGCCCACGACGACCGCGATGGGCGTGCCGACGGGCAGGTCTCCTCCTCCGTCGCCGCCGGCGCGCGCGCCCGTGGCCTCGCCGCCGCCGTCCTCGTCCGCGTCCGTCGCCGGCACCATGATCCGCGCGACCACCCCGGCCTGCTGCGCCTCGATGAGCATGCGCACGCGCCCGGCAAAGGCCCCCTGCGCGTAGCACGGCTCCACCAGCCCGACCGCGTCCACCTCTGCCAGAATCGCGTAGGCGGGAAAGGCGTCGCCCTCGCGGACGCGCCACTTGGCGACGGCGCCGCTTGCCATGAGGTGCGAGAGCTTTGGGAGGGGCAGGACGTAGGCGCCCTTGGGCGTTGGCTCGGCAGGACTCGTCGAGTAGGGCAAGAGGGCCCGCCTGTGCGCGCCCAGGGTCCTGCGGAGGGCGGCGAGCGGACGCAGGAGAGACACCATCCGGGGCGTCTCACTCAATTTTAAACGCCAACCGGCTCTCTCTTTCGCCCGTGTCTCGATGCGCGATCAGACAGCCCTGCAATCGTTGTTGACGAGGTGTAGGAGTAGCGATAGGAGGAGAAGGGTGAGGAACATGTGTTGCGGCGCGTCAGAAAACAGGGGCCGCCGAGCGCGGTTCGCCGCCGACTCTTGCCGCCGCTACGCGCACGGGACGTCTCGTTCAAGAACGGGCGGGTCGTTCCGCCCGCCCGCCCCATCACTCCCAATCCAGCGACAGCGAAACACACGCATCTGATCACTCAAAACACACACACATCCCAGTACCCAGCCTCTCGCGCGCGCGCTCCTTTCCCCTCTTTTCAACAGCCTTTGCGCCGCCTTCCTCGACACCGCAAACCGAGACCGCGAGAAAAGACAACACCAACCAGCGACGACACCATGGCCAAGGGCTCGCGCTCCAAGCGCGTGAAGATGCTCGGGACGCAGCGGCGCGACAGGGTGGCCGCCTGGCAGGAGGAGGCGGACGCCAAGCGGTACGCGTCGCTCGCCGCGCTGTCCGCCGCGCCCAGGCCGCCGCCGCCGCCCGGCGCCATGGCCGTCGAGGCGGCCGCTGACTCGGCGGCCGCGGCGGCGGCCTCCTCCGCCGCCGGCGAGCAGGCGCGCGGACGCAGCGGTCGCGCGACCGCCCGCCGCGAGGCCATGGAGGTCGACATGCCGCCCCGGCAGAAAGAGCGCAAGCAGCCGGGCGAGGCGCCGGGGGTGGCCGGCGGCGGCAGCCGCGCCGCCAAGAAAAAGGCGGCGGCGCTCGCTTCCATCGGCAAGCGCCGGCCAAAGCAGCACTCGGTGCTGATGGAGGCGCTGGGGGGCTGGAAGGTCAAGAAGGGCTTCAAGGCCAGGCGCAAGGGGCACCAGGCGCCGCCGACCAAGCATCTGCCGACGGCCGCTTGAGGAGGAGCGAGCGGCGACATGTTTGTCCGTCGACGGGCGGCGACGCCGACTCTTGAACGATCGCGTCTTCAGTGCTCTGATGACGCCCGGCATCACACGGCACAGTGCACATCACGCCGCGCGGCCGCACCCTTGTCCTCCGTCTCCCACCACACCAGCACCCTTGCAAGCCAGCCCGTTCTACATTTTGGAGCTCGACGAGAGGGCGATTGAGGGGCGCGACAATCGAACAATTTTGACGAGCTTGGGTTGCGCCCCCAAGCATGGCGCCGCCCAGCAGCGGCCCGCCGCTGCCGTTCACATCACTCTTCACCGCGTCCGCCATCGCGGCGTGCGTGGCCGAGGTGTGTTTCTTTGGAGGGCAAAGGGGGTTTGGAGGAATGCGCGACTTGCGACGAGATATTGGAGAGTTTTGCCCTCCTCTCTTTCGCCCCCCATTCCTCTCTCTTTTCCCGTGACAGGCGCGTCTTCGATGTGTGTGCCCATTGCAGCATGCCGCAGTACCACCCGAGCGGTGGCGCGAGGGGAGCGGCGCAGGGAGAGCGGCGTCCGATCGCGCCGATCGCGACAAGACGCGCGAAGACAGGCGGAACGGACGGACGGCGGTCGATCGACGCGGCGCGCGCGACGGCTCGACGCCAGACGAACGCCTCTCCTAAACAACCCCTGCCAACAACAACACAACCAAAAACCGAAACAAACAAACCCGTCAACAGGTCGCCACCCTCCCCCTCGACACCGCCAAGGTCAAGCTCCAGCTGCAAAAGGGCGGCGAGGCCAAGTACCGCGGCCTTCTGGGCACGTGCGCGACCGTCGCCCGCGAGGAGGGCGTGTCGGCGCTGTACCGGGGTCTCGAGCCGGGCCTCCACCGCCAGGTCATCAACGGAGGGCTGCGCATCGGCCTGTACGACCCGGTCAAGCGGCTGATCGTCGGCAAAGATCACGTCGGAGACGTCCCCCTGCTCGCAAAGATCGGCGCCGGCCTGGCCACCGGCGCGATCGCCATCTGCGTGGCGTCGCCGACCGACCTCGTCAAAGTGCGCATGCAGGGCGAGGGCAAGCTCGCGCCGGGGGTCGCGCGGCGGTACAGCAGCGCGCTGGCCGCGTACGGCATCATCGCGCGCGAGGAAGGGGTGGCCGGCCTGTGGAAGGGCCTGGGGCCAAACGTGGCGCGAAACGCCATCATCAACGCGGCCGAGCTGGCCTCCTACGACCAGATCAAGCAGTCCTTGCTGGCTAGTGGATACTTCACGGACAACGTGGTGACGCACCTGGTGAGCGGGCTGGGCGCGGGGTTCTTCGCCGTGTCGATCGGGTCGCCCGTGGACGTGGTCAAGAGCCGGGTGATGGGTGAGTCGGCGTTTTTGTTTGTTTTTTTGCGTTTCTGCGGTTTTGCGTTTTTGCGCGCAGCGGAAAACAGGGGGCGACAACACACAAAACAAAACTTGCGCGTGCATACTTTCCGGCCGGCGACATTCCGGCGGAGCCGGGGGGGCGGGGGCCGACATACGCGCGCGCCGCCTGCGTCGCAACTTATAATGCCGCGGCGGCGCGCGCAGGCGCTCGCTCCTCCTTTTGCCGGAAGAAAAACACAAAAATGGGCCGATCGGTTTCTCACCACGCCAGAGGACGAAAATTCCCCCACACGAATTCAAATGATGCATCCCTCCGCCGGTTTATTTTTTTGGCGGGGGGATTGGGGGGGTCCGGACAGTTGCTCCCCGTGCTCCTTAGTTGCCTCGTAGCCGGGGCGCTGGTTGATCGGCCCGCATCTCTTATCCTTTCGCTTTCTCGCTCTTGCGTTTTTCTCGCGTCGCGCTTCCCGGTTTTCTCGCGCTCACGCTTTTCGGCGCCTGACCATGCCGCCGACGCCCTGCCTCTCTTTTTTGTCTCCGCACGCTCGCTGCAATTGGTGACAAGACAACAACCCGCCCTCTCTCTGCCCTCGATACGCACGCGACAACAACAACATCGACATCAAAAATAAAAACAAACAAACAAAAACATACAAACAAAACCGACAGGCGACAGCACAGGGCGCTTCTCCGGCGTCGCCGACTGCTTTTTGCGCACGGCGCGCGAGGAGGGGCTCGGCGCCTTCTACAAGGGGTTCGTGCCCAACTTTGCGCGGCTGGGCTCGTGGAACGTGGTGATGTTCCTGACGCTCGAGCAGACAAAGAAGGCGTTCCAGCCAAAGGCCGAGGCCACGGCGGCGTGACGGGACGGGACCGGGAGGAAGGAAACGGCAGGTTGGAAAAAAAAGGACGACGACGACGATGCGGAGGAGGAGGAGGAGAGCGCCCGGGCGCCATACACGGCGACCAATCACCAGCAAGTAGCAACCAAGGAGCGCCAGCAGCCCTCACGAGCTTTGTGAACGGGAGGCTGTTTAGAACTTAGAGAACGTGGCAAACAAAAACCCAACGAGACACGAGGGGCAACGGCGGCGGCGGCGGGCGGCGGCGAGCGAGCGCCGCGTCCACACTTCTTTGGTCGACGCAACTGGCACCGACAGCGATTCATAAAAATCCCTTCCCGCTCCTTTCAGCCCCGCCACCCCGTCCCAGTTCTTGAAGGACCACCCATCGCAGAGGGAAGACCCTCGAACGCTTGCCCCACCGCCGCTGCATCGCGGACGCTTCTTGTGCCGCCCCTTGGCTTGCCCTAGGGGGCGGACAAAAACAAGAGCAAAAAAAGAACAAATTCTTCCGGCCCGCCCCTTCCCCTCCCCCTTCCCCCTCCCGCTCCGCCTCCGATGCGGCGCGCGGGTTCGAAGGCCGCGCTCGACGACGCCGAGGCCGGGGCGGCGGGCTGCTGCGCGGCCCGGCGCGGCGCGGACGAAGAAGAGGAAGACCTCGCTGGAGGACGCAGGCGAGGCGGGAACGGAGTTTCCGCGATGATGATGCCCAAGGACGGCGGCGACGCGGCCGCCATCTCCTCGCTGTTCCACCGTTGGACCCGCCACCGCGGCGGGGCCGCCGCCGGCGCCAGCAGCCAGGGCGGAGGCGCCGCTGACGAGCGCGCGCCCGACGGGCCCGGCGCCAGAGACGGCGGCGGCGACGACGACGACGACGACGCCGGCGCTTACGCGAACGCGGGCGGCGAGTCGACGTCGCCCGGGCCCGAGGCGGAGCTGCGCTGCGACGACGGCGGCGAGCGGCAGCAGCAGCAGCAGCACGAGCAACCATCACCAGCACCGGCGTCGGCCGACGGGATTGCGACGCAGCCGCCTCCTGCCCGGCCGCCGGGCGCCGCGGGCCGAGCGGCGGCGGCCGCTCAGCAGCTGCAGCAGCGGCAGCAGCAGCGGCGGCAGCAGCAGCAGCTCCAGCGGCGGCGGGCGCAGGAGGACGACGACGCCTTTGCCGCCGCCGCGCTCACCGATCCCGAGGGCGAGCTGTGGCTGCGGCTGCTCGACGGCGACGACGAGGCCGACGCCGCCGCCGCCGCGACCCCCGGCGGCGGCGACGGCGGCGGCGGCGACGCAGCGGGCTGCCGGCGCCTCACGGGGCGCGGGGCCGCCGCGGCGCTGGCCGCGTCGTACCCGCCCCTCGCGCCGCCGGACTTGTGCATCGACCTTCGCCTCGGCGATGACGGGCGGCTCACGGCGACGGCGGCGACGCCGTCGGCAGCAGCAGCAGCGACAGTGGCCGGGTGCGGGCGCGCCGCCGCCGCGGGCGGCAGCCGTTTCGTCGCCGCGCCGCCAGCTGCAGCAGCACCGCCCGCAGCAGCAGAAGCAGCAGCAGCAGTCAAGGCCAAGGCGCCGCGCGCCGTCCGGTCGCCGGCTGCCGCGCCGCAGGCTTCGCTGCCGTGTCCTCGGCCGGCGACGGCGGCCGCGGCCGCTCCCGTTCCCGCCGCCGCCGCCTGCGCCCTGCTCTTGCCGCCGCCGCCGCCGCCGCCGCCGCCGCCGCCGGGCCTCTGCCTCCAGGTCCAGCAGCAGCAGACGGCCCTGCTGGTCACGCAGCGCCAGCACCACCACGCCCTCTTCGTGCCGCGCGGGTTTGGCCTGTCGCACGCCCCAGCGCCGGCCCTGCCGCTGTCCGCCGCGCCGCCGCGCTGCTCGGCGCCGGCATCGGCGTCGGCCGCCGCCGGTGCCGCCGCCGCCAACCCGCCCAGCAAGCGGCCGCCGCCCTTCCAGGCCCTTCTCGCGGGGATGATGCCCGGCGGCGCGGCGGCGCCCTTCACGGCCGCCGGCGACGTGGCCGCCGCCGCCGCCGCCGCGATGCGCGCGGCCGCAAGCGCGAGCCTGCCCCCGGGCTTTGCGGCGCCGCCGGGCCTCTCCGCCGCCGCGCCCGCCCCTCCTCCCGCCGCCGCCGCTGCCGCCCCTGCCCGCCCGCCGGCCGTGCCGCGGCGCGCGGGCGCCCCGCCCCCGCTTCTCGCGGCCGGATGCGGCGGCGCCGCCGCCGCCGCCGCGCCCCGGCCCCGCGCCACGGCGGGCCGGCCGCCGGGGGACGCCGCCGAGGGCCGCGCCGCCGCCGCCGCCGCGCGCGAGGCGGCAGCGACGGCGCCGGCGCGGCCGCCGGCCGAGCGCCGCGCCGAGGCGGTCGCGCGATTTCGGCTCAAGCGCCTGTCCAGGCAGCGGCGCGAGGCGGCGGCCGCCGCCCTGGCCCCCGGCGAGCGGGCCCCCGTCCGCTACCAGGCGCGGCAGGAGCGCGCCGACGGGCGCGTGCGCGTCAAGGGGCGGTTTGCCGCCTCCGGCCCGGCGTCCGCCGCCGCCGCCGAGGGCCCAGCCGCCGCCGCCGCTGCCGCTCCCGCTCTTGCCGCCGCGCCGCCGCGCGCTCCTCTCGCCCCCCATCCTTCCCTTGCCGCCGGCCTCCCCGCTCCCGCCCTCCTCTCCGCAGCCGCCCTGATGTGAGAACACCCGCTCTCTTTCTTTCCCTCGCCCGTCTGTTGGTCGCCACGTCGTCCTCGCGCGCTATCTCTGTGTTTTGTTTCCGGCTTTCGGGTTTTTTTTTCTCTGTCCTGTCCCCAGCCGTTTTTCTTATCGGTCGCCAACCCTTTTCCCTTGCATTGAGTCAGTTGCCTCCCTCGCGACTCTCCTCCCCCTCCTCCTCTCTTTTTCTGTTGTCGACCGACCTCAACGTCTCGAGAGTGCTGACGCGTTTTCGTGGGCGACGTGTGTCTCTACCGCCCACCCAGCACTCTCGACTCTTAACAACAAAAACCCGCCGCGATCGAAAGGAAAAGACACTGCCGGCGGCGCGTCGCCGCGGGGGTGTCTCTCTTTTGCCTGTTGACAGGAACGTCTCACCCGCTCAAGCTCCCCCATCTGTCATCTTGCGACGTCCCTCATGCCCCACACGTGACTCCTCCATCTCTCTCTTTCGAAACAACATGTAAGAGACACAGCCCACGCACGTTTGCTAAAAAAAGACTCTCGCCAGGGGATAGACATCGCCCGACTCCTTCGTTCCCTCTGCGTCCGCCGAGGACGGGCACACAACCGCCTGCAACCTTGTACCTATCATCGCGACGTCCGTCAGGTCCCGTAGCGCCACATTGCCGGGCGGACCGGGGCGGCGGAGAAGAAATCTCCGAGCGAAACCAAACGCCGGCGCGCAACCGACGACGGCCGACGACGGCCGACGGGCGAACGGTTGCCACCGGCCCCCACACAACTCTCTATGTCGCCGGCGCCCCCCGGCGATGCGGCGGCGGCGGCCGCCGCCTCCGAGTTCCTCTCCGACCTCGAGCCCGTGGCCCAGTCCTCCGGCTGGCCCATCTCGCTGCTCTTCCTGCTCTTCCTGGCCCTGTCTGTCGTCTTTGAAGGCACCATAAAGCGCCTCGAGCGCGCCCTCGAGCGGCGCGGCTCGCTCGGCCTCTCGCGCGCCCTGCGGTCGGCGCTGAACGAGCTGCTGGTCTTCGGCGTGCTGTCGCTCACCCTGTCGTTCGCGTCGCCCACGCTCGCGCGCATCTGCGTGCCCGTCAGCGCCGTCGGCGCCGACGGCGGCGGCGGCCTGGGCGGCGGCGGCGGCGGCGCGAGCCACGCCTTGCGGCGCCGCCGCCGCGGGCGCGCGCTGATGTCGGCGGCCCCGGCCGGGCCGCCCGCCGAGTGCCCGCCGGACAAGGCGCCGCTCTACACCGCCGAGTCGATCCACGACGCGCACGTCTTCCTGCTGTTCGTCGCCGTAAGCACGATCGTCTACAGCGCCGCGACCATGGCCCTCTGCCTGTGGCGCTTGGGGCGGTGGCGCCGGTGGGAGGAGGAGGAGGCGCGCGGCGGGTTGGGGGAGACGGGCGGCGGCGGCGACTCGACGGCAGGAGGCGGCGGCGGCAGGGGGCGCTCGAGCACCGGGGGCGGCGGCGGCGAAGGCGACGGCGCGAGAGCGCTCAAGGGGCGCGCCGCGCGGGCCTTTCGGCGGGTCTTTTGCCGCGGGGGACGCGGGCGCTGCGACGGGGGGGGCGGCGGCGGCGGCGCACAGAGCGGCGCCCGCGCCCTCGTGCCCGCCGCCCGCGTCATGCGCATGCACGAGGGCGTGGTGTCGGCGCTCGGGCGCAACCGCCTCCAGGCGTCCCTGCTCGCGTGCGTCAACCAGTACCGCGTGGGCATCACGGAGCCGGTGTACCTCGGGCTGCGGCGCCTGTTCCTCGAGCGGCTGGCGGCGGCGGCGGCGGCGGCGGCGGCGGCGGCGGCGGCGGCGGCGGCGGCGGATGGGGCGGCGGCAGGGACAGATGCAGCGGAAGAGGCAGCGGCAGAGGCAGAGGCGGCGGCAGAGCGAGAGGCGGCGGCAGAGGCAGCGGCGGCGGCAGCGGGAGGGGCGGCGGTGGGGACGGCCGGGGCCGCGGGTCTTGCCGGGGTTGCAGCGGTTGCCGCGGGCGTGGACGGCGACGGGAGGGGTGCGCCGGCCGCGCCGCACGCGGCTGCCTCTGAGCCCTCGGCCCCGCCTCCTCGGCCTTCCCCCACCCCTTCGCCCCTCTCTGCGGGCGAGGGGGACAAGGGGCCGGCGGCGGCCCCTGTCTCCCCCTCGCCCGCCGCCGCTACCGCCGCCGCCGCCGCCACCGCCTCGCCCCCCTCGCCCTTGCCTCCCAAACTCGCGTTCGCGTTCGACTTCCACGCCTTCCTCCGCCGCTCCTTCGAGCTCGAGTTCGCGAGCATGACCGACGTGGAGGCGAGCCTGCTGTTTGTCGGCGCCGCCATCGTCGCCGTGCCCCCTGCCCTGCGCGCCTGGGTGCTGGCCGGCGCCGCGCTGGCGGCCGCGGCGATGATGGCGGCGGTGGGCGCCAAGCTGCAGCTGGTGGTGACGCAGCTGGCGGCTCAGAGCCACTTCCTCTTCGGGCGCGAGGCCCTGGTCGCCGAACTCGAGGAGGTGATCGCGCGGTCGCGGCGGCGCGGCGGCGGCCAGGGCGACGGGGAGGAGGAGGGAGAGGAAGAGGAGGGGCCGGAGGAGGGTCAAGAGGCGGCGTGGCGGCGGCCCAAGGCGAGCGAGGACGGCCCAGGGGGCGGCGGCAAGTGGGCGGACGGCAGCTTTGCCGCGAGGGCGGCGGCGGCCGGCGTGCTCGGGTCGGCGACGGCCGCCGGCGGCGCCAGCGGCGGCGCGCCCGCGGCGCCAACGCTTGCGGCACCCTCGGACGCTGCCGACGCGCGCGCGAGGATCGTGGCGCCCAATCACGCCGCCGCCGCCGCCGAAGGCATTGCCCCAATCCGGCGGGGGGCCGAGCTCGGCTCCCCGCAGCCGCCGCCGCCAACGACAACAACAACGACAGCGACAACGACAACATCGACAACGCTCGCGGCCGTGGGAGGGGGCGACGAGGGCCCGCCCCCTCTTTCCGCCACGCCGCCCGGCGGCGCGAGCTGCGACGGCGGCCCTCCAAGCGGCCTGCGCCGCCTGGCAAGCAGCAGCGCCGCCCCCGCGCCCCGCGTCAGCAGCCCCGCGCGCGTGCGGCAGGCGCAGCGCGCCGCGTTTGGGGCGGGCGGCGGCGGCGGGGACGCGGGGCGCTGGCCGTCGCCAATGGCTTCGGGCGTGTCGGCGGCCGCAGCTGCCGCCGCCGTTGCCTCCGGACTGCTCGGCTCCGCGCGCTCGCCCTCGCCGTCGCCATCCCCGCGGCCCGCGGCGGCGCTGCGGCGCACGACGCGCCAGATCGGCAGGCAGCACGACAACATGCGCCACCGCCTCGGCCTCGCCGGTTATCTGAAAGGCGGGGCGCCGGCCACGTCAGCGGCGGCGGCGGCGGCGGCGGCGGCGGCATCAGCGTCGGGGCCCTCTGCCGTCTCGGCGGGCGACGGGGGCGGCGGCGCCGACGCGCTCTTCTGGTTCGGCCGACCCCGCCTGCTGCTCGCCATCGCAAAGCTGGCCTACTTCCTGTACGGCTTCATGATCGCCATCGCGCTCTTCGCGGCGCACAAGGGCGACGGCGTCCTCGCCGGGCAGGGCGGGGCGACCGGGTGGCACGTGGGCGCGGCCGTGGCTGTGGCGGCCGTGGCCCTGGCGCTCGGCGCCCACAACGCGCTCCACGTGCTGCCATGCTTCGCCCTGGTGCTGACGAGCGCGCGCGAGTCGACGTCGGCGGCGGCGAGCTTCCTGCTGCAGCAGCGCGCGGCGCGCGAGGCCGAGGCGATGCTGGCGCAGCCGCCCGAGGCCTACCTGGGCGCGGCGCTGCGGCGGGAGGAGGGGTTGCAGCGGCAGCTGCGGCGGGCCGCGCAGCGGGCGGCCCAGGCGCGGCGGGGGAGGGAAAGGGAGCGGGATATGGCGAGGGCGGGGGAAAAGGCCGCGGCGACGCGCGAGGCCGACAAGCAGGGCGAGGGCGCTTGAGCGGTTGTGGAGTTGATTGCCCTTGACATTCTAATTATAATTATAGACACGCACTGAGATCTGTCCGATCGATTGACGCGACTCCTCAGCCGCGCCGCCGGCGCTTGGCCGTCCTGGCGGCGGGCGGCGACTTGTTCAGCGCGGGCGGCGGCGGCGGAGGCGGCGACGTGTCGTTAGCTGCTGCTGCGGCGGCGGCACCCCGCGCGCGCTTGGCGGGCGCCCGCTTCTGCGTCGCGGCAGGGGCCTTGCGCGCCGCTGTCGTCGCGGGCCGTTGTCCTCCCCCTCTGGCGGCAGCCGCTTTGGGCGGCGGCGCGGGCGCAGGCGGTGGCGGCAGCTTGCGCTGCTGCTGCTGCTGCTGCTGCTGCTGCTGCTGCTGCTGCTGCGGCTGCTGCTGCTGCCGCGGCCGCGGCCGCGGGCAAGCGAGGGCCGCGGCGGGCGTCGTTAGCATCAGCGCCGCCCCCTCCTCTCCCTCTCCCTCTCCCTCCTCCTCCTCCATCTGATCGTCGTGCCCGTCCGCCGGACGCTGCAGCGGCGGCGCCTTGTGCTGCGCCGGCGTCTGCTGCTGCTGCTGCTGCTGCTGCTGCTGCTGCTGCTGCTGCTGCTGCTGCTGCTGCTGCTGCTGCTGCTGCTGCTGCTGCTGCTGCTGCTGCTGCTGCTGCTGCTGCCACTGCCGTCGCCGCGATGTCGCCTGCTCAACCAGCGCGCGGAACGCGGCGAGCTCCTCGAGAAGCGCGCGGTGCGCCCCCTCGGCGCGCAGGCGCTCCGCCCGCCGGGCGCGCGAGCGCCAGGCGACCAGCCACAGCGCCAGGGCCGCCTGCAGGCCGCGCAGCCAGAGGCGCGCGGCGCCCTCGACGGCCGACGCGTCCGGCGCCGCCGACGAGGACGAGGACGAGGCCGAGGCCGCCGCCGCCGCCCAACCCTCTGCTAGCCACGTTGCGGCCCTGCCCTCGAGTGCCGCCCCGCCCAGCGCGAGCGCCAGCAGCGGCAGGCGCAAGTCGGCGGGGGCCCCGGACACCGCCGCCCCGCCCGTGGCCGCCGCGTGCCACAGCGCGTCGCGCCAGCGCATGCGCCGCCGCTCGGCGCGCGCCGCCAGCGCGGCGGCCCACCTCTGCGCGCCGGCCAGCGACCCCGCCGCGGCCGCGAGCTCCTCGGCGCGCCGCAGCAGCTCGCGCCCGGCCGCGTCCGCCCGCTCGCGCTCGCGCTCGCGCCCGGCCGACTCGGCGCGCTGCTGCTCGAGCGCCGCCGCCCACCGCCGCCGCGCCTCCTCGGCGCTGCCCGCGGCCGCCTGAGCGACGGCGCCGAGGCCTATCACCGCCGCCCGCTGAGCCTTTGCAAGCCCCTCTGCCGCCTCGCGCGCCTCCCGGATGGGCCTCTCCAGGGCCTCGGCCGCAGCGCGCGCCGCCGCCGCCTGGACGCCCGTCTCGCGCACGGCCCGCTCGACGCGCTCGGCCCCCTCGGCCGCGAGCCGCGCTGCCTCCGCCTGCCGCGCCAGGTCGCGCCGCGCCCGCCGCACCGCCGCGTCGGACGCGGCCACGCCCGCGTGCATGCGCGACAGCAGGGCGGACGTGCGCCGCTCGAAGCCGGCGTTCTGCAGGAAGACGCACGCCGAGGGGAGGTGCGCGAAGAACTGGCCGTACGCGGTGAAAGCCTTGGAATCCAGGTTTGCGATGCACGCGCGCTGGCGGCCCAGCGGCGGCGGCGGCGGCGGCGGGGAGGGGCCGGGGCGCCGGCCGCCGCCGCCCCCGCTGCCGCGCTGCCGCTGCCCCTGCTTGTCCTGCTCCTGCTGCTGCTGGTCGCCGTCGTACTCGTCCCCGTCTTCCTCCGTGTCTTCCTCGCCGGCGTAGTCGAACGCTCGATCGCCATTGCCGTCAAGGCCGCGGCCGGACGACGACGGCGCGGGCGTAGTGGAGCCGCCGCCGCCGCCGCCGCCGCCGCCGCCCGCCAGCCGCGCCGACACGGCCGCCGCCCAGGAGCGGAAGCGCGCCGCGCGCCCGGGCTCGGGGGGGGCAAGGGACCGCGCGCAAGAGATCCCGGGCAGGCCGCTCGCACGCAGGAAGCAGTGAGCAAACTGCAGCGCGAGCCACGCGTGCAGGTCGGACGAGCCGACGTGCGAAGCGGCGGCGCCGGCGACGCCGTGCCCGCCGCTCCCGCTCCCGCTCCTGACAGGCGCTCCCGACAGTGCGTCGCACCCGCCTTTGAGCGCCTGCACCGCGCGACCGTAGCAATCGAGCCCCAGGGCGCGCTGCACAAACGTGGCGCCCTGCGCGCGCGCCTCAGCCGCGCGGTAAATCTCGCCCGCGGAAGCGAGCGCGTGTTCGGGGAGCGCCGAGAAAAAGGGCAGGAGGAGGGCGTTTGCGTTTGCGTCGCCGTCGCCGTCGCCGTCGCCGGCGCCGTCGCCGTTGTTGTTGTTGCTTCCGCGCTGCTGCTGGTGGCGCTGGGCTCGCGCTTGCGGGGTGGTCGCTGGCAGCGTCACCAAAAGAAGCGACGAGGCGCACAACCACAAGACCGCGCCGCTGCTGCTGCTGCTGCGTTTGCGCGCCATCCTTGTTTGATGTCGCCGTTTTTTTCTCTTTTGCCGCTGCCGATCCTCGTTCTCCTCCTTGTGACGAAGTGTAGTTTCTCAGCGAGCCATGTCTTCCCAGGTGCTGCGCGCGCGCGCCGCTAGTGGTTTTTCAGATGCTGTCTTGCAAGAGACGGAAGGAGCGCTAGGAGGAGAGAGCGCCTCTTCTCGAAGGAAAGCAGGGGAACGTAGGGAAGTTCAGGGCGAAAAAAGCCACTCCCGCTTCCTTGTCGCCGCCGCCGCCCCTTCACGGCCGCCGCCAGATCGAAATAAAATGACCCGGCCACCCGCTCTCGCCCAGCCACATCCCCCGGACCATCACATCACCATCACCATCATAGCACCACGATCATCCGTCACCGCGATGCGCTCCTAAGAAGACATCCACTCCTAAAAGTATATCCACTTCCCGTCTATCAAGTAGTCTACCTCAGCGAGTTGTAAAACAGCACCAGCACGGCGCCCACCGCCAGAAACACGGGGATGGCGCTGATGCCGTAGAGCGCGCCGAACCCCACCCAGTCGGGCAGCAGGTCCGCGAGCCCCTGCGGCTTGTCGCCCTGGCGCGCGTCCTTGCCCATGACGTAGGGCCTGGCGACGCCGCCGGCCTCGGCCAGCGAGGCGTAGTCGGCGGCGGTCGGCGGCGCGCGCGACTCGCCGGCGGCGGCGCGCTTGGCAGCGGCGGCGGCGGCGGCGACGCCCGCGGCCGTCGGCACGCTCGCCGCGCTGTCGTTCAAAAAGGGCCAGCCCAGAACCTCGTCGTGCAGGCAGCGCAGGGCGATGCGGTCGCGCGGCACGCGCCCCTCGGCCACCTCGGCCAGCGCGCCCGCCATCTCGTCCCGGCTGACGCCGCGGCCGTCCTCGATGTCGAGCTCGACCGCCCGCTCGCGCGCGCGCGGGTCGTCGATGCTGACGACCAGCTTGATCTCGGCGACGGACATGTCGCGCGTCTCTTTCAGCGTGCGCAGGGCCTCGACGATGGCGCGGCAGTAGCGCTTGGCCTCGTCGTCGGGGACGGCGTCGGCGCCGATCACCGCAGAGGCGGGGCCGAGGTCGCGCGTGCGGGCAAAGGCGGCTGATTGTTGTTGATTTGTTTATTGTTTTGATGTGTTGTTTGTCGCGTGCGGGTGAGCTGCGTGTTTGTGTGACGGTGCGAGAGAATTAAAGGCGGCGGAGATCGCGCGCAACAAATCAATTGCCCCCAAAATCCGGGCCGTCCGCCGTCCGATCGACCGGGCGTCGCCTCCGTCCTCTCTCTCTCCCTCCTTCTCTCTCTCTCTCACCTCCCGACTCGAGCTCGGCCTGCCTGAGCATGAAGCGCTCCACCTCCTCCTCGAGGTCGAGCTCTTCGGGCTTGCTGCTGACCTGCGCCTCGTCGGCCGTGGCGGCAGGCCGGCGGGCCCTGGCGCGGCAGCAGCCCCCGGCGAACGGCGACGGCGGCGAGCGGCGCAGCCGCGGCGTCGACGGCACGGCCGCGGGTGCGGCACCTGGCCTCCGCGCCAGCAGCTGCTGCTGCCGCGCGCCTGCGGCTGCGAGCGACTGCATCGAGATACCGTCGATCGGCTGGTCGCGCGTGCCTTTAGCCGGAGGAGGAGAGAGACGAGGACGTTTCCCTGTGGGCGAGTGCTTTTGGTGTTTTGCAAAGGCGGGCGCGTGCGTGCTGCTTCTCAGCGACCTAGGGGGGTCGATGGGTCGAAGATGTAGGGGAGATTAGGTCGGTGTGGCGGTGTGGGCGCATCAAAGGTTAGCCGAACAGGGAGGGGGTCCGGGATATTTATGAGATTGGGGCCCAGGAGGAGTGGCCACTCTCGTGAGAGGAGGAGGAGAAAGCGCGCACGTCATCGAGCACGCACACGTCAATTCATACGAGCGCGACTCCGTCATCGAAACATCATTGCGACCAGCCGTTGACCACTTTGAAGCAACCTACCCAATCAAACACGGAACGACGCCTCTCTTTCCGCCCCTGTCCGGGCGAAACGCGAAACGCCCCGCCCGTTGTTCCCGAGCGCTGCCGAGGTTTCAAGCCCGCCATCGGTCGCTCGTGCGAGTTACACACATCCCCCAGCGTCGGCGCCTGTGTGGTTGCGTGGCGCCGCGTCGATTCCTCGTCGTTCATCGCTTCGTGAACGCGCCGCGCCGCGCGCGCGCACGGACGCCAACCGCCGCCGACTCGGGTTTGCGAGAAAACGTGTCCCTTCAAACACACCCGCGCCTGCGGGCGGGAGGGGCGTGACCGGAGAGAGCCGGGCGCGATGGCCTACTCGAGGTGAGACCTGGATGCTCGA
>Ga0335398_10005531_pt1 | contig 16597 bp, 14 predicted proteins | sample BON03_FD_205742 | JGI IMG/M metagenome (GOLD analysis project Ga0335398, IMG submission 205742) | Freshwater microbial communities from Lake Bonney liftoff mats and glacier meltwater in Antarctica - BON-03 (spades assembly) (version 2) | ecosystem: Environmental > Aquatic > Freshwater > Ice >... | reverse complement strand
CATATTGCCGCCACCGGTCCAATCTCCTCCGTTCGGCGGCCTCTGCCTCCAAAAAGATGCAGAAATACCTTCGCCTGCTCAATCTCAGGCTGGATGTGGTGGTCCGGGACATTTGTGGACTCACCGGACTGCTGATCATCCGTTCCGTTTGCGAAGGCGAAACCGACCCGCAAAAGCTGGCATCCCTGCGCCACGGAAACTGTCGAAAAAGTGAGGAAAAAATCGCAAAAGCACTGCAAAGCAACGGAAGGAAAGATTACCTTTTTTAACTTGTCCCGTATTTTCGGGATGGTCGTCAAAGGAACTCCTTACATCAACTCCGAAGGGTATCTGTTCCTGGATCAGAAAAGAAAACTAGGTTTAGTCAAGCGGATTAAAAAACAAATCGATAAATTCGGTCTGACTAATCAAGACCTGGGGCTTGAAATAGGCCAGATTTGAGGGTTTTTCTGTACGTTAGTCAGAACGCTAAGAGACGACCCCGACATAATGCACATCAAACTTAACGACAGACACCAATGTAAAGCATCGACTCAAAAAAAAATAAAATAAAACTGTAGAATACTAAACTAATATTTATGAAATCTTTAAAATTGAAAAAACTTAGTGGAAAAATAATTCTCGTTGATGACCAAAAATATGAAAAAGATCTTTTAGAGTTGGCGTTAGAGGAAAAAGGCTGGGAAGTGCAATTGGAATATTTTAATGCAGCTGAAGATGCTTTGGGCTACCTGGGAAAAACCTTGGACGAGATATTTCTAATTATATCTGATATGGATATGCCTAAAATGAATGGTCTTGAATTTAAAAAAGCGATAGAAAAAAATTTTGATGCACATAGAAAATCAATACCTTTTATTTTTGCAAGCAATGCCGACACAACAGAGAAAATTAAAGAAGCATTTCTATATCGCGCGCAAGGTTTTTTTAGAAAAGCACCAACCGTTGACGAACAAGCAGAAATGCTAGACATAATAATTAGATATTGGATAGTTAGCAATCATCCTTATAAAGATTCCGGAAAAGAGAATACTAAATTGCTTTAGAAAAAAGAGCCCAACCTACTGCAAATTCCATCGACGTTGCTATGAATGCTAAACTATTTACACCCACACTCGTTCATCCCAGACTGTATCTAGCAGATCTACTAGACAAAGCATTACCAGAAATAGAGCAGCCACTAATACTATATATAGCTTATGGAGGGTAAGATGTTTAAATCAAGCTTTTCGGCTCTTAACCCAGTTTGTCTCAGGCGGACATGAAAGTGCTTCGTAAGCCGCCACGAGCCATATATAAACGTTCAGACTATCAGAATGATTTGTTGAAAAGAGAAGATATCAATCATCTATTTCAAAATGAAACTGATTATTTTAATTTTATACCTAAATGGGACAAAAGAATACGGTTATCTCAATGAACAAACCATCGAAGCTAATAGAATACAATCCTATCGTGACGCTGCGGAAAAAGAACTTTTAGAATGGATACGATTTTCAAGTAAAGATGCAGAAAAATATCGTGCCTGGCTTACCACTGGCAGTATGGAAATAGATGGAATACCTGGCTGGATAGTCCGAAACTTTTATGACAAAAGCAGTGTGATGAAAAATGATTTTAGGGATAAAAATATCGAAAGTGTCGTGAAGCAAGCATCACAATCGGCAGGTTGGTTATTGATTACCAGTAAGGACAAATCAGTTGCATCATTATTAGAAACAGGTAAACGAATGCAGCGGTTGTTTTTGAAAGTAAGGGAGACAGGCATAGCGATTCATCCGATGACGCAGATATTGGAGGAGTCATCAACAAATCAGTTAATTAATCAATCATTGGGCATGAGCGACAACATACAATTTATTTTACGAATAGGTTATATAAAAAGTTATCCCGAACCCGTTTCACTAAGGCGACCCATCGATTGGTTTGTAAGTAAATAAGTGCACTATTATCGAAAATGGAAAAACTTGGCAACAATTGAGCGAGGCACAATAAGGTAATGCAGCTTACATTGGTTTTGCAATATGGTGGGTTTAGTACTTCTGATTCTACTAGACGCATTCTTTTGTGTTTATAATTTTAACAACGCTTTTTTGGGTGTTTTTTAGGCCTTAAGGTTTGTGTTTTTAAAATCGACTGATAAGTAAGGAGACATCGGAATTTACGTAATTTATTCGCTGACTTAAACTGTATTGTATTTAGTCTAGATTTTCGGAATTGTTTATCTTACTTAAATATTGCGCTAAAAAAAGCCAGTGGCTAATAACCAATCATTCTGACGGCTGGAACAGCCTGGTCTGAATACAATGTAGAACCCTTCGGCAGGCTCAGGGTAAACTTCAATGAATCATTGAAGGGGTGTTGGGAAATTAGGGTGAAATGGGGAATGGTTTTTCTCCTTTCGTATTTTTAGCACTTCGGAAATTAAAACCGCCGAAAGGTTTTGCTCTCTCTGAGATGGGTCGGGCTTCGTTAAAGGGAAGCTCTTAACCTGAGAGTTCGATTTATAGACCTACCGATAAGGTGACGTTTATTTTGTCAAGCAGTACTCTCCTTTAAATAGACACAGAAACAGCAGATCAAGTAAATCCTCCTAGCCCCCTTAATTCCTTAGATTTAAGACGTGAAAGATTTGGGTTGATTCTTAGATGGTTTGCGTTATCAGGCAATTACCCATTTGCTTAGGAAAGGATTAGCACCCACAATCCGTACTATTCTATAATCGAACTCAGATTCTCAGGCCTATGCTTGTTTCTCAATGTTTTCAAGTACCAGCCACCATATGCGTTTAAACTGGCTTTTGTGATCGCATGTTTTGGGTTAATGCTAGCATCCTTCAGGGCGTTGTTGGTGTTTTTCCGATCAAAGATTTTATTGCCGTTTGCGTAAGAATTATAGAAGTCAATCTTTTCGTTAAATTTTTGATCGATCCAGTTGTAAGTATCTTCAGCTTGCACTATTTGGGGTAAGGGTAAACCAGCAAGCTCAAAAAGGGTATTGACGGTTTCCCCTGCCGTAAGCTCCGAGGGATTAGTTAGGTTGAAGATCTGAGCTTCACTTGGTTGGCTGCCGATTTCAACCGATTGTTGCGCTACCAGATCGATAGGTACCAGATTAATGGGCACCGTTGGATCGAATTTCATTTTTACCGGATTGCGGTCAAGGTAGCCAATTTGTATGCGATTGGTCATACCTTTGAATTGCACTAGTCGGCGTAAAAACCCATAGAATCCACTAAAATTGAAGGCATGCCGACTTTTACTATGTCCGATGACGATGCTAGGACGAAAAATACGGGTAAGTATGCCTTTAAAGGCCAGCACTTCATTTTCGGCAGTGACTTTGCTGCGTTCGTAGGTATTGTTGTTATTAGTTTTGCTTATCGCTTTTTCTTGGATTAGTCCTTCTCTTTTTCCAACCACATAGGCAGTGCTAAAATAATTGAAGTATTGCGTATTAAGTTTTTTGGCTAATTGAAGGGCAAAACGGGTGCCTTCTACATTGGTGGCAAAAATTTGATCAGCATAACGTTCTTCATAATTCAGAGAAGCGGCTACATGCCAAAAATGGGAGATGGTTTCACCTACCTGCTGGCCCGCATTTAGGACTTCTGCACTTAGTTCACCAACTACGATAACAACTCTTTTGTGGAGTTCAATTTTTAAGCGATTACTTTCATGATAAGCCGGGATGAGTTCCTCTATGAGACCAAAAAGGCGTTCTTTGGGCATAGCACTTTCTTTAGGACGAACCAGACAATAAATATGATCTTGTGTTTGCTTTAATAATTCAATAAGAATGGCAGATCCTACAAAACCGGTAGCGCCGGTAATAAAGTGGGTGGATTTCATGGTTTGTGTTTTCGTGTTTATTATTACAAAATATTAGACTATTGCTGTAAGGTGTTTTGTATAGAAGCAGCAGATTTTACTGAAGTTTAGATTGCACAAGTCTGCTATATAGACCATTCTGTTCTCCTTCCTGCGCGCCAAATTCTACTGTTCTTAAATTTGATCCTTCGCCTAAAACAAAGCCTCCGATCATCCGACCACTACTAAATAATGTGAAAACCTTGCTGGATTTCAGATAATCTAGTGATGCTGCCAGACCCGAATTTTTTTCATTGATTTTTAAAAATAATTCCAACTCAGTTATAGTATCTAATTTTTTGAATTGTTGATTTTCCATAATAAATAGTTTAGATGTTGAATAACTAAAATCGGTTAAGGCAAAGGAGGTGGTGTAAATCAAGCTTTAGGCCCAGGACTGATGTTCCAACAGCAATTCTCAGTTTGGCTTTGAAGCCCCACCTACACTACCTTTAATCGTTTCTAGGGTAAGTATTAGTTCTACTTCAACAGCCATTATCCCGAAAAGTTTATTAAAAAGTATAATATTTGGGTGTAAAGTACTATTTTGGAAGTAGTTAATTAATAAAACAAGTACTTTTACCACAGACAAATATAAGCAGTAAAATACGGTTATTTATAGAAAAAACACAGCAGTTTCAGCAGCTTTTTAAGCAAGTGAGATTAGTTCTGATGGAGCAGTAGTCGACATTTCCCTATAAGTCAGACCAATTTGTAGCCCAACCCCCAATGATAAAACAGATTAGGACATGAAACCGTTATTTGTCGTAGCCATCTTACGGCGATTAATTTTACTTACCATGTACTTACATCAAATCAAAGACTGGCCAAACTTTAAATGGGACAACGACACCTTATTTCCTTATGTGAGTAAGGTTCGTGATTTACAACCCTCAAGGAGGGATAACTACAAGGTCTTAAATAACGTGCATATCCATACATAGTAGGGCATTTATAAAAAGGAAAAGCCACTGCATAATTTAATTTTGATCAAACCTCACAAAATCAGAAGCGCTTTATTTTTTTCCCAAAACTCCACAGTACAATTTCAAATTTTTAGGAGGCTTTTAACCAAATTGAAAAAAGAAATAATGGAGGCATGCTCGGGTAGCAGCGCTCATTTGGAAATTAATGGATTTTGTTATTCCCATTTCCAATGTTTCGGTTGTTGATTTGATCGTGGACATAGATGACAAAGACCTTCTATCCTACACAGACAAATATTTTGACCTGAAATTCAACCTTGAAAAGATTTTTGACCGCAAAATCGACCTTTTGGAGGTAAAGACAATAAAAAATCGATTCCCTAAAAATGAAATTGACAGGACCAAACTCCTAATTTATGGAGAATGAAATAAACACGTGGTTGGAGGACGTAAACCAAGCTATTGAAGAAATATTTTCATTCCCACTCGAAAAAAAAACTACTTCGAATTTCAAAAAAACCTCAAGGGAAAACGAGCAATCGAACGGAATATAGAGTTGATTTCCACTTGTTTTCTGATTTTGATGGTATTCTTGCCTTTTCAGCAACCCTGGTGACAAACCCCAGACCTACCTTAACTGCTTAACGTTACTTTTAAGATGTTTTAGAATTCGGGCTAAATAATGATTAATAAAAGACAATAATTTCTTATCATTGTCTGGTTTTAACACAAAATTATTCGAATTAATTGTTTTATAAGAGGAAAAACATAGTTTTTTGGCTTATTATCGGTTCAATTCCAGTGGATTTGTACTACAAACAGCATAGAACAGGACAGTTTAATAAAGGGGATAAATTATATTCGCTAAATATCACTAAGAATTTAAATTTATTAAATAACAATATGGCAATTACAAAAGACACTTTTAAGCACGTAGATTATCTATGGGATGATGAAAAAGCCAAAGCTTTAGGAGACGATCAGGTAGCACTATTGCTTTATCGCTCTAATATTTTGGGAGCAGATCTGAGAATCACCAATTACGGTGGAGGAAACACCAGCTGTAAGACTTTAGAAAAAGATCCACTTACAAAAGAAGATACTGAAATAATGTGGATCAAGGGATCTGGTGGTGACATCGGAACATTGAAAAGAAGCGGACTTGCGGGATTGTATATGGACAAATTGCTTGCACTTAAGAATGTGTACAGAGGTTTGGAATTTGAAGATGAAATGGTGGCATTGTTCAATCATTGCATCTATGACTTGGATTCCAAAGCCCCTTCAATAGATACTCCTTTACATGCTGTTTTGCCATTCAAACACATTGATCACCTTCACCCTGATTCCGCTATTGCCATTGCAGCAGCTAGGGATGGAGAAAAGATCACAACCGAATTATTTGAAGGTCAAATTGCTTGGGTTCCATGGCAAAGGCCTGGGTTCGACCTTGCACTACAACTAGACAAAGCACTTAAAGCCAATCCTGGAATTCGAGGCATTATGCTCGGAGGACATGGCCTTTTCACTTGGGGAGATACTGCCTACGATTGCTATATCAATAGCCTTGAGGTAATCGACAAGGCTTCTCAATACCTGGAAGATAACTATGGCAAAAGCCGTCCGGTATTTGGTGGCCAGAAAGTGACTTCTTTGCCAGCTGAGGAAAGAAAAGAACAAGCTTCTATCATTGTGCCACATCTAAGAGGTCTTGCTTCAGGTTTTAACCGCATGGTTGGCCATTTCTCTGATGATGCCCGTGTTTTGGAATTCATCAATAGCAATGACCTTGAAAAACTAGCGCCACTTGGAACTAGCTGTCCTGATCATTTCTTAAGAACCAAAATCAGACCTCTAGTAATAGAAATAGCTGCTGACACGGACCTTTCGGACATGACAGAGATAAAAGCCTATCTCGAAAAAGAATTTGAAACCTACAGGCAATATTATGCCAAGTACTATGAGGACCACAAGAGTGCTAATAGTCCCGGTATAAGGGATTCCAATCCAGTGGTAATTTTATGGCCCGGAGTAGGTATGTTTTCTTACGCCAAGAACAAACAGACGGCAAGAGTAGCTAGCGAATTTTACACCAATGCCATCAATGTGATGAAGGGTGCGGAAGCCGTTTCTTCTTATGTATCCTTGCCATTGCAAGAAGCCTTTGACATTGAGTATTGGTTACTCGAAGAGGCTAAACTACAAAGAATGCCTAAAGAACAACCTCTTTCCAGAAAAGTGGCATTTGTTACCGGTGGAGCTGGTGGAATTGGTAAAGCAATTGCCGATAAAATGGCGCAAGAAGGTGCATGTGTATTTATCACAGACATCAATAAGGACAATCTGGACACAGCTCTTGCCACTTATGGCAAAGACACAGGCTCGGGAGCCTTAATGGATGTGACCAAAATGGAGGACATAGAAAATGCGCTTAAAGCGGCTTGTCTTAAATTTGGCGGAGTTGACATCATTGTGAACTGTGCAGGTCTGGCCATTTCAAAGCCGATCGAACAAACCACTGAGAAAGATTGGGATATTCTTCAGAATGTATTGGTGAAAGGGCAATTTTCTGTTTCGAAAGCTGCCGTCGCCATTTTAAGAGCTCAAAATAAGGGTGGGGATATTATAAATATTGCCAGTAAAAATGCTTTGGTTTCCGGACCAAATAACGTAGGTTATGGCACTGCTAAAGCTGCTCAGGTACACATGAGTAGATTGCTTGCAGCTGAACTTGGACCTGACAAGATCCGTGTGAATGTTGTCAATCCTGATGCAGTGATTGAAGGCAGTAAAATCTGGGAAGGTGAGTGGGCCAAAGGCAGAGCCAAGGCTTACGGAATCACTGTAGAAGAACTCCCTGCTTTCTATGCCAAGCGTACGATCTTGAATGAAATTATAGCTGTAGATGATATTGCCAATGGCGTTTTTGCTTTTGTTGGAGGTCATTTGAGCAAGAGTACCGGAAATATTTTAAACGTTGATGGAGGAGTTGCTGCTGCCTTTGTTAGATAATGCATTACCATGAGAATTGATAAAAATCTGATCAATACCATTAATAATAGCGCTCTCCCGGGTCACCGGGAGAGTTTTGAGTATCTAAGCAATAAACTAACCACCAAAGGACTGGATCCTGATGAACTTATTCAAAAGATTCAGGATTTTCAAATTGCCATACCTAGCTGGGCCCTAGGGACGGGAGGTACACGCTTTGCTAGATTCCCCGGAGGTGGTGAACCCAGATCGCTTGAGGAAAAAATTGATGATGTAGGCCTAATACACGCATTGAATGCTGGATCTGGTGCTATTTCTCTTCATATCCCTTGGGACATACCTGGTGATATTGAAGCTGCAAAAGCCCATGCAGCCTCCCACAATTTACTGTTCGATGCCGTCAATTCCAACACATTTCAGGATCAACCTGAGCAAGAACATTCCTATAAGTTTGGCTCATTGTGCCACACAGATAGCAAGGTAAGGCAACAAGCCATTGACCATAACCTGGAGGTGATTAAGTATGGAGATAAACTTGGATCCAAAGCTTTAACGGTTTGGTTGGCAGATGGCTCTTCCTTTCCTGGCCAAATGAATATTCGGAAAGCCCTAAAACGCACTTTGAATGCTCTAAAAGAGATCTACCAGGGAATGCCTTCGGATTGGAAAATGTTTGTGGAATACAAACCTTATGAGCCTTATTTTTACCATACCGTCATTCAGGATTGGGGAACCTCTCATTTATTGGCTTCCCAATTGGGCGATAGGGCATTTACTTTGGTCGACTTGGGCCACCACCTGCCCAATACGAATATTGAGCAAATAGTGGCCACCCTAATGATGCAAGGTAAACTGGGAGGATTTCACTTCAATGATTCCAAGTTTGGAGATGACGACCTGACTGTAGGTGCCATGAAACCTTACCAATTGTTTCTGATATTCAATGAATTGGTAGAAGGCATGGAAGACAAGGATTCCAAAAACCCTTCACCTGCCTGGATGATAGATGCTAGTCACAACCTGAAAGATCCAATGGAGGACTTGCTTCAATCAGTAGAAGCCATCCAATTGGCCTATGCGCAGGCATTGACAGTAGACCGAATTGCATTGGAAAATGCCAGGGAAGAAAATGATGCCGTACTGGCACAGGAAATCTTGCAAAATGCCTTTCGAACAGATTTGAGACCATTAATCGCAGAAGCCAGATTTCAGGCAGACGCTGCCCTGTCACCGATAGAGGTATACAGGGACTTGGCTGTCAGAAAGCAACTGGTCAAAGAAAGGGGAGCCAAAACACTTGCTACCGGTTTATAAGCTAAATCAATACACTCAATAAAATACGACAATACAATGCCCATTCCGGTAATTGCCATTTTTGATATAGGAAAAACAAACAAGAAATTTTTCCTCTTTGATGAAAATCTGAATGAGATCAAAGAAGAATATGTACAGTTTCCGACGATTAAAGATGACGACGGATTTGAGTGTGATGATTTAGAAAGAATCACAAAATGGGCAAAGGAAACTGTGGAGAAATTATGCCAAGACCCTCAATATGAGGTCAAGGCATTGAATTTCTCCACTTATGGCGCCACCTTCGTTTCTATTGGAGAAGATGGCAAGCCCGTTACCCCAATTTACAACTACCTCAAAGATTTCCCTGAGGATGTTCACAAGGAATTCTACGAGAAATACCCTGAAGAAAGTATCAATCAGATTACAGCCTCCCCTACACTAGGCATGCTCAATTCTGGTTTGCAATTGTACTGGCTTAAAAGGAAAAAACCTGAGGTATTTAAAAAAATCAAATACTCTTTACATCTCCCTCAATACATTTCCTATCTTTTTACGGGCGAAGCGGTAACTGAACCCACCTCAATCGGCTGTCACACCAAAATGTGGGATTTCCCAAAGGGAGACTATCATGAATGGGTGTATGAAGAAGGAATTGCCGAGAAATTACCCCGTCAAGTACCCACTAACTATAGTTTTGAGAAAGAAATTTGTGGTCAAAAAGTAAAAATAGGAGTTGGAATTCATGACTCTTCCTCTGCTCTGGCCTCTTATTTGATCAAAATTAAAGAACCCTTTCTACTGATTTCTACCGGCACTTGGAGCATATCACTTAACCCTTTTCCCCAAAGAGAACTGACCTTCAAAGAGCTACAAAATGATTGTCTGAATTTTTTATCTATCCTTGGCAAGACGGTTAAAGCCAGTCGTTTTTTCCTTGGCTATGAATTGGACAATCAGCTGAATAAAATGAACAAGGTATTCGGCAAAGAACCAAAATATTACAAAGACATAGTGCCCAATGAAAAGTTAGTAAATCAGCTCTTAAGTGGTGAGATCTCAGGGACATTTTATCCTGAAGCAATTGCAAGGACACCATTGGTAGCCGAAATATTCCCTGAGAATAATTGGGACATTTCTTCCTTTTCAGATTATGAGCAAGCCTATCACCACCTTATTTTTGGACTGGTCAGGATGCAGGTGGCCTCATTGATGCTTGCTAAAGGTGCAACCACTACAAAAAAAGTGTATATTGATGGCGGTTTTGTCCATAATAAGGTGTTTATCCGTTTTTTAAATGCCCTTCTGAAAGGATATGAGCTCGAATTTTCTGATTTTCCATTAGGATCAGCCTATGGGGCAGCCTTGATGCTAAATGCATTTAAATAAATTAAACCAAACCATCTCAATGAATCAGCTTTTTCTAGTTTTTAGTTTCGTTTTCATAGTGGGATCTTTAAGTGCCCAAAATCAATCTCTTATAATGGACATTTACCCTGGAGAAATACCATTTAAGAAGATCTCACAGGTAAAAGAAGTAATAAAAACTGATGGCATTACTATTCTAAGTAATGTTCAAACCCCTCAAATACAAGTATTTTTACCGGCCAAAAATGCCGCTACTGGCCAGGCAGTTATCATCTGCCCTGGCGGAGGATATGGTGTTTTGGCCTATGATTGGGAAGGGACTGATATTGCCAAATGGCTAAACAGTCACGGCATTGCTGGTATCGTTTTGAAATACAGGTTGCCATCTGCTGAAACACAGACGAGTCCCCATCTGGTACCTATGTCCGATGGACAACAGGCCATCAGGTTGGTAAGGCTTCATGCTGAAGAGTGGAACATCGCTCCTGATAAGATAGGTATTATGGGCTTTTCGGCTGGAGGACACCTAGCATCAACTTTAGGGACTCACTTTGATTCCGGTAATCCGGGAGCTGATGACCGCATTTTGCAGCAATCCTGCCGGCCTGATTTCATGATTCTGGGCTATCCGGTAATTTCATTTAATGAGGAATTTACACATATAGGCTCCAGAAATAACCTGTTAGGTAAAAACCCTGAAACCAGATGGATCAACTATTTCAGCAACGAACAACAAATTAGAGCAGATTCACCACCTACCTTTCTTTTTCATTCACAAGATGACAAAGCGGTACCTATCAGACACAGCCTTTTGTTTTATGAAGGTTTGCTAGAAAGGCAAATTCCTGCAGAGATGCACTTGTACCCTTTAGGAGCACATGGTTTTTCTCTCTCTATCAACAAAGAAGGCACTCAAAAAGGGTGGATGAATAGTTGCATCAACTGGATGCAACATTTGTAATGAAAGCGAAGCTGCCTGCCCTTAAGATAAGCGAAAATGGACGCTACTTAACCAAGCAGAATGGAGATTCTTTCTTCTGGTTGGGAGACACAGCTTGGGAACTTATCCACAGGTTAACCTTGGCCGAAACCCAATTCTATTTTCAAAACCGGGTAACTAAAGGATTTACCATCATTCAAACCGTGATTTTGGCAGAATTGGATGGCCTTACCGTGCAAAATGCCAATGGAGACCTACCGTTGACGGATTTAGATCCCAGCCAACCAAATGAAGCTTATTTCAGCCATGTAGACCAGGTAATAGACCTGGCTAAAGAAATGGGTTTGTACCTTGCAATTCTTCCTACCTGGGGAGATAAGTTTAATAAAAAATGGGGCAGTGGTCCTGAAGTTTTTACGCCTGAAAACGCAAGGGCTTTTGGTTCTGGTTTGGCCAAGCGTTATGCAAAGCACCAGCACATCGTCTGGGTTTTGGGAGGAGACAGGGTTCCCCAAGACAAAGAAGACGAAGCCATCATAGAACAAATGGCTGAAGGAATTCGTGAATTTGACAAGGATAGCCTGATCACGTACCATCCAAACGGTGGCGTGATAGCAAGTGATATTTTTGGTAATGCCCCATGGTTGCAAGTAGACATGTTTCAGTCCAGACACCAGAAAAATTTCCGGGAATACAGCGTTGTGAATAAGGCCAGAAGCAGGCAACCCCTAAGACCGGTTATCAATGGTGAACCAGGTTATGAAAATATCCCTAATTTATTGAACAAGTGGAATTTTCAACGACTAGATGCATCAGATGTTAGATTATCGGCTTATTGGAGCATGATGTCTGGTGCTGCGGGATATACTTATGGGTGCAATGAAGTCTGGCAAATGTATTCTGCTGATTCAACCCCATTATTTGGTGCCCACCTTTCCTGGAAAGCCGCACTGGATCTACCGGGAGCCTCTCAGATGGAAATTCTACGGCGGGTTTTCGAAAGTTTACCTTGGCAGCAAATGCTTACTACTCGAAAAATAATCGCAGGAATTAATTGGCCATTTACCCCCAGAAAACTGGCCTTGACAACTGCCGATCAAAGTTGTATCCTCGTGTACCAACCCACGGGCAGTAAAATAAAATTGAGGTTAAAAAAGGCTGTTTTGAATGGTACTGTTGCCTATTGGGTCAATCCCCAAGATGGTGAAGTTATCGCCATTAAAAGCAAACGCTCTAACACTTTTAAGACCCCAAACAGGCTACAGGATTGGTTGCTTTTAATTCTATCAAACAGTCAAAATGATAAGTGGCACTACCCAAGATCTTGAATTTTAAATAGTTGGCAACTTTTGGTGGATAAAATTGTGGATAAGGTAAAAAAAAGCAGTTCTCGAAGTACTTTTTATTAATAATGGTTATTCTCCCATTACAGTAAGTACCAGACTTCTCTCGCCCCCATGGTTTCGAAATTCTCCAAGGTAAATCCCTTGCCAAATGCCAAGATTCAATTTTCCTCGGGTAACAGGAATCTGAACTGAAACACCAAAAATACTTGATTTTAAGTGTGCAGGCATGTCATCAGGCCCTTCCATCGTATGGATAAAATGGGGGTAATCATCAGGAACAAGGTAATTGGTGAAGGTTTCAAAGTCCACTCTTACGGAGGGATCTGCATTCTCATTGATCGTTAATCCTGCCGAAGTATGCTTTATCCATACTTGAAGCCATCCTTTTTCTATTTTTTTTAATTCTTGAAAGTTATCCACAATAGGTCTGGTTATGAGGTGAAAACCCCTTCTGTAGGCTGGCAATAGGATTTCTTTTTGGAAAGTTTTCATAAATTAATAGGCTTTAAATACATGCTCAAATATAAAAAATTTAAGAATTGCAGTTTATTAATTATATTTAAGATTAAACGTTTTAGAACTTAAATTTTCAAAAATGCAGAAGCTAACATTTTCAATTTTATTATTGTTATTCACCGTAGTAAGTCTTTCTGCAAATGCACAACAGACAACCAGGGTCCTAACGTTAAAAGACGCACAAATTATCGCTGATGCTGCAGAGGCAAAAGCCAAAGATAACAATTGGAATGTCGTCATTTCCATAGTTGATGCAGGTGGACATTTGGTAGCGCTAAGAAGAATGGATGGTACGCAAACCGGAAGTATAGATGTGGCATTAGAAAAGAGTGAAACCGCAATAAAATTCAAAAGATCAACCAAAGAATTTGAAGACATGGTAATGGAGGGTAGATTAAATGTCCTGAGCCTGCCGGGAGTATTGGCTATGGAGGGAGGACTTCCAATAATATCAGGAGACCAGGTCATAGGTGCCATTGGCGTGAGTGGTGCAAAGCCTTCAGATGATGGGATTATTGCTGGAGCTGGAGTCGCAGCTTTTAAATAAACTTAATATTTCCAGTCCAAAATAATCTCTGATGGACTTTTTATAATTATGATAAAAGTAAAAAATTTACCCTCAAAGTTACCCTATGTTGGCACTACCATTTTTACGGTAATGTCTAAACTAGCAACAGATGAGGGCGCTTATAATTTATCTCAAGGGTTTCCAAGTTTTGACTGTTCTCCAAAACTAAGCGAATTGGTATGCCACTACCTAAAAAATGGCTATAACCAATACGCTCCCATGTCTGGTGTCCCTGCTTTCAGAGAAAGTATTGCGGAGAAAACCAGTAAGGTTTACGGGATATCCTATGATCCTGAAACAGAGGTCACCGTCACTTCGGGAGCCACAGAAGCTATATTTTGTGCTGTCACTGCGGTTGTATATCCAGGGGATGAAGTGATCGTACTGGAGCCGGCCTATGACAGTTATGTTCCTGCAATCGATCTTAATGGCGGCATCCCAATATTTGTAACCTTGGACGCACCTGATTTCAAAATCGATTGGGAAAAAGTTAAAGCCAAAATTTCCCCTAAGACCAAGGCCATTATTGTCAATTCACCTCACAATCCTGTGGGGACAGTATTTAGCAAGGAGGACCTCAACAGTCTAGCGGAAATTGTTCGTAACAAAGACATTTATATTGTCAGTGATGAAGTTTACGAGCACATTGTTTTTGATGGCGAAATTCATCATTCCATGATGACCCACCCGGAATTAAAGGAGAAATCATTTATTTGTAATTCGGTGGGTAAAACCTACCATGTCACAGGATGGAAAGTTGGTTATTGCCTTGCTCCTGCCGCACTGACCAAAGAGTTTCAACGCATACACCAATACATTACTTTCTGTTCTGTATCACCAATGCAATATGCACTGGCCGACTTCCTGAAGCTACCTGAACATTACGAACAGTTGTCTGATTTCTATCAGCGGAAAAGAGATCGATTTAATGAAGCCTTAAGTAGTTCCAGGTTTTCCTTGAAACCTTCAAAAGGAAGCTTTTTTCAAATCGCTTCTTATGAAAAAATTACCGATGAATACGATTACGATTTGGCCATTAGACTGACCAAAGAGATCAAGGTAGCCTCTGTTCCCGTTTCCGTTTTTTATAAAGAAAAAAGAGATGATAAATTGCTACGATTTTGTTTTGCAAAGGATGATGACATCCTGGACAAAGCTGCAGAATTATTATGTAAATTATAAATCATTTATAAACGAATGCTTGAATTAGGTTTTGTAAGTGCCATTTTGGCTGAAAAAAGTTTTGAAGAAGTAATTGATTTTGCCGCCAAAGAACAATTTTCTTGTGTTGAGATCATGTGTTGGCCAAAAGGCAAAGCTGAACGGCGTTATGCCGGAGTGACACATATTGATGTGGCCAATTTGGATGAAAAAACAGTCCAACATATCAAAGATTACCAAAAGGAAAAGAAGGTATATGTTTCCGGCTTAGGGTATTATCCAAATCCCTTGGATCCCGATGAAAAGGTAGCAGAAAATGCCCTGTCCCATATCATGGAAGTAATAGACGGCGCAGAAAAATTAGGTATACCGGTAGTCAATACTTTCATTGGTAGAAACCCTTCCTTGAATGTGTCGGACAACTTAATGCTTTTTGAAGAACGGTTCCCTCAGATCATTCACCATGCATCCTCAAAAGGCATTAAAATAGCAATTGAAAATTGCCCCATGCTTTTTACTGACGATGAGTGGCCGGGAGGAAAGAATCTTGCCATTTCTCCGGCAATTTGGGACAAGATGTTTACCATTATTCCAGACGTTAATTTCGGTTTAAACTACGATCCTTCCCATTTGGTATGGATGCAGATGGATCCCGTCCAGCCCATTTATGATTACAAAGAACGGCTTCACCACATTCACCTTAAGGATGTAAAGGTTTACCAGGAAAAATTAAATAGAGTGGGCATCCTTGCCAATCCATTGGAATACCATTCGCCCAAAATACCAGGGTTGGGGGATGTTCCTTGGGGTCGCTTTTTTGCTGCGCTTACAGATGTGGGTTATAGAGGTCCCTGCTGCATAGAAGTAGAAGACAAGGCCTACGAAAAATCTGAAGCAGATGTCAATATGGCTATATTAACCTCTCGTAATTATTTGAGGCAATATATTCCGTTTAGGTAAAATAGCCTGTGGATAAACCAGGGTATTGGAAACCTGGGATGTCTGCCATTTCTCAACCCATTAAACCCGGATTCCATGAGGCTGAAAAAATTACGCTAAGTAGCTTAACTTCGGTCAGGATTTTGTCAGCATTGTTGCAGAAAAAAAGCAACAATACCGCCAAAATCGCGTTTTTTTTATTCCCCTAATCCACAGGTTGAAATCCGTGGCTATTAATAATATAGTTCCTAATTCTTCTTCGATTACCCTCGGATTTTCTCTGTTAAGGTACAAATCTATTAAACTGAGATCAACCCAATTTCTTATCAAAATCGTCATTCCGAGACCTAACATTTTCGAAATGCAGAAATCGAAATGACGATGTATTTTTTTGTAGCATTCTATGCAATTATGTAATTTTGTAACATCCTATGCAAAATGGCCGAGTCGCGAATAGTGCAAAATGCCTGTTTCCGAGTATGATCGGAAAGAAAGGAGTCAGAAAAACCTTGGATATCAACTTGTTGATTTACAGTAGTTTAAATAATTACGTCATCGGTAGGCTTAACATTTTAAAAACGCAGAAATCCAGATGACAGTATCCAATGCAGCACCCCGGTGGGGTGCAATCTTGGTAGCCCTGGGTAAGCCGACGCAGGAGGTGCGACCCGGGGTGTAAA
>Ga0335398_10005530_pt1 | contig 16597 bp, 16 predicted proteins | sample BON03_FD_205742 | JGI IMG/M metagenome (GOLD analysis project Ga0335398, IMG submission 205742) | Freshwater microbial communities from Lake Bonney liftoff mats and glacier meltwater in Antarctica - BON-03 (spades assembly) (version 2) | ecosystem: Environmental > Aquatic > Freshwater > Ice >... | reverse complement strand
AAAAATCAGTGTCAACTGATTCGACTACCCATCCATCTTCTAAATCTAGTATTCTTGTGAAAAGATTCTCCGTAAACATCTTTTTGCTCAAAGATAGCTATTCCATTAAATTCGTGGTAGAACCATTCATTAAGCTAATTGATTTGTCAATTCAACGTTTTTGTGGCTTCGATCAACAAATAATGCTTCAACGCAATCATTAACTATCTTCTTGAAGAATGAAATAAAGACTCCTATTCATTACAAATGGCTATAGAAATACAAGAATCAACAAAGGAATAAGCGCTACGTTCAGAATCAAATTTCCATATCAAAATAATTCTTCTGAGTGGCGATGTCTTGTGTCTAGAGCTTTATTGGTTTACGTAATTTGTACTAACTACGGTCTAAAAACAATGAAGAACTTCCATGTGAAATACAAAATCCATAGTTACAATAGGAGATTCTGTTCTTTTGGTAACAAGGAGTGATTTAATAGATTTTTTTTGATTTGAACCACCGTTTAAGCTTCAATTAACAAGCAAAAAAAATATGGCTATCCACTTTTAGCCAGAAGAAAGAGTATGTAAAATATAATACCGAGAATCACAATAGCAAAAGATATTTATGCAGTTCCGCCTAGCGTCGCAGTGCTGGGTGATCAGCTAACAAAGTGCTTAAAACAGGGTTAGAGATGAAATTCTTGGTATATACGAAATAAATATACCTGATCTATGAATAATCACCTAAGAATCAGTACCCGATATCTAGATGAACCTTCATATAAAAAAGACATTAATATGGATTTGGAATACTAAAAAACGATTTTCAACAAATATAAAAAACTGTATTAACCAAGATGTACAACTCCTGATTATCAGGGAAGTATTACCTACTTAAGAATAATTATTAAAATTTTTTAATCCTTCAATGACTCTAAAATTACATGAAGATTCGTTGCCTGAAGCTATAAAATCACCTACAATAAAGCTTTGGATTAAATTAATAAAGAAAAAACACTAATTAAGTAGTTTTTTTTTATTTTGAACTATGGAGATAAAATTTTTAAAGGATTTCCTGAAGCAATTTTAGAATTCCCAAAAGAGACGAATTAATAGAATATTAAGTTGATCATGGCATACCTAGAAACAAATGTATTTTCAGGGTTATCTTTATTCAAGTAGTAAGAAGCTAATTGAGATCCTATTTAACATTAGGTATCTCAGCTAAAATACATATCAACTGTAAGAGCCTATGAGCCAATTAAATATATAAATAATGTTTACTCAAAAATTTTAACTCAATCCCAAGTTATCAATCACCCTAAAATATTAATCTTTTTAGTGAGGATCAAATAAAATTGGTGATCAAGATCATTTTTAGCCAATACTCTTATCCAGCTATTTCTCGTCTAAAATATTATCATTTTAACTGAAAATCAATTAATTAGCACTAATCATAGTCGAAATAGTTAGTTGTTTTCATCCTCTTTTCTAATCCTCTTTTATTTTTTATTTGAAGAAGATAGCTATCCAAAGAAATTGAACCATATCTTCACTATTAGAACTTGACATAGTTGCTACTTCTACACCCATTCTCACAACAAATAGATCAAAAAATGGCAATTATCTGAAGTCCTTAAATTTTGGTATCTGACATTTTTAGATTAGTGGCTATTCTATTTTTATTAAAAGGGATTATGCACAAAAAATAAAGGCTACCGATTTGCATCAGCAGCCTATATATTTTTTAAGGAATTTTAAAATTAACCTCTCAACCAATTGATAAAAGTCTGATAACCGACTCCAATTTCTCTAGCAAATGCTGCTTTGGTTTTTTTACCTGCTGCTTCTACTTTCTTCCACTCTTCAATGATTTTACCTTTTTCAGAATCAGAAAATGATCTTCTCTTTGATCCTTTAGAAGCTGCACTTCCTCCAGTTACCAAAGAAATTAGCTCATTCAACTCGTTAAGGAACCTACCATCATTGAAGTGAAGACCAGCTGCCTCTAATTTCTTGATAACTTGATCTTTTGGGTTTACCGGAGTTACTGCAATACCTTTGGTAGCAGCCTCGTGCAAATCAATTCTACTTCCGTCAGAAGTAACATAGATAAAGCCGTCTCCTTTTTTCAGATCAGCGATTGCATCTTTAATTAATTCTCTCATTTTTTTTTCGTTAAAGTTTTTAATAAAAACGATGCAATATAAATAATATTTAATTTCTCACGAAAATATTTTCATAAAATTACTTAATCAATCAACTCAATTTAGAGAATAACTTTTTTGCCATTCTTGAATAAGGTTAATATCATAGTTATTTTCTCGTATCGTATTGAAATAAACCTTCTCTAAAGCCGTATTAAAAAATGAACTTTCAAATATGACTAGATTATTTTGACTTTGAATTTTCTCCAATAATTTTTTAAAACTTGCAAACTCCTTTACGTAATTAATGTTTTTTGCTTTTCCAAATTCGTATTGAGGTTGAAAGTCAAAAATAGCTTGTGAAGAAGTGACAAAAAAATAATTAAGCTTGTCCTGATTCTTCTGCGAAAAAATAATTTTTGACAAATCTCAACTTTTTAAATATGCTATTTCTTCCAGGCCCTCATTTAGTTTGATATCGTCGGATAACGACTCCATCATTTCCAAAAGAAATTTTTTCCACGCATCCTGAAGTGCTTCAGGAATCTCCTCATCATTTGTATTGGCCTCATTCAAAAAGTTGATTTCAATTCCAACCCCTGCACTATTGGCTAACTGGAGCAGATTAAACCAGTGAGTAGCGGGGAAATTATTTCTTGGCCAGTAACAAAGCATCGGTTTATTTTCCACAACAAACTCATCAAAAAGTTTCCCATAAATTAAATTGAGTACATCAACATTGTTGTCATAATTCGTCCAATCAATTTCAGCAAATAAAGGTATCGGATCAAAAATCAGATATTGATTATTTGAAAATTGAGTCCACTCCGATAACTGCTTTTTAGAGAAAATACCCCCTCCCAATTGATCCAAATGGCACTATTTTCTAGTGGAAATGCCTTTTCGGAGCGGACTCAAAATTGAAATCCGTCTAAAGTTAAATTCTTCGAGTCCGGTCTTTGTCCAGTAAGGATGATTTTTCTTCTGCTTCTTTCCATGATATAAATTATTTATTGATTTTTATTTTAGGGTTAAGGCCTCGGCAATTCGCTCATTCCAATAAATAAAAGTAATCAGACCCAGCATCATCAAAAAACTTTTGACACCATTTGTCAATAATTAAATTTATCTTAGTTAGGCTTGTTATTCAAAAAGTCGAATCAGTTTTCAGGATTTAGGGGCATTACTCAAGAATTTTCCCTAATTTTGAATCCCATAAGAACCCCACCAAATTCACTACCTGCCCTCTTATGGCTTCGAATACCAAATACATTTTTATTACAGGAGGAGTGACATCCTCGCTAGGAAAAGGCATCATTGCCGCTTCGCTTGGCAAATTGCTTCAATCTAGAGGCTTCACTGTCACCATTCAAAAATTTGACCCTTATTTAAACATCGATCCTGGGACACTCAATCCATATGAACATGGTGAGTGCTATGTCACTGACGATGGAGCAGAGACTGATCTTGATCTTGGGCATTACGAGCGATTCTTGAATATTCCAACCTCCCAAAATAATAATATCACTACTGGTAGAATCTACAATAACGTAATTACCAAAGAACGAAAAGGCGACTACTTAGGGAAAACAGTGCAGGTGATCCCTCATATCACTGACGAAATCAAATCAAATTTTTATAAACTCGGTGAAGAAGGAAAGTACGATGTGGTCATCACAGAAATCGGTGGCTGTGTAGGTGATATCGAATCTCTTCCATTCATAGAGGCAGTGCGTCAGGCAAAATGGGATTTGTCGCCCAATGACTTTCTGGTAATCCACTTAACTTTGATCCCCTATCTCAAAGCTGCCAAAGAACTTAAAACAAAACCTACCCAACATTCGGTAAAGCAATTACTGGAAGCGGGAATCCAACCGGATATACTAGTCTGTAGAACTGAATATCACTTGCCTCCGGACGTGAAGAAAAAATTAGCGCTCTTTTGCAATGTCCAACTGAATAACGTGATCGAAGCGATGGATGCTGATAGCATCTACGATGTGCCGCTACTGATGAAAAAGGAAAAGCTGGACGAGCGTGTCATAACTAAGTTGAAGCTTCCTACCAAATTAAGTGCGAATCTTGATAATTGGAAGGATTTTCTGGGGAAACTTAAAAACCCTACACAATCCGTTAATATCGGCTTAGTAGGTAAATACGTTTCTCTTCCCGACGCTTATAAATCCATCATAGAATCGTTCACCCACGCGGGTGCATCCATCGAGTGTGAGGTAAATCTTAGATTGATATCATCGGAAGAGATAAATTCTGAAAATCTGGAAACCAAACTCAAAGAACTGGATGGAATCTTAATAGCTCCGGGTTTCGGAGAACGAGGGTTTGAAGGGAAAATTGAAACTGTCCGATATGCTCGTGAAAATGAGATTCCATTTTTGGGCATCTGTCTGGGAATGCAAGTGGCGGTAATAGAATTTAGTCGAAATGTACTCGGACTAGCCGGTGCCAACAGCACCGAAATGGATCCCAATACGTCTCATCCTGTGATCGCTTTGATGGAAGAACAAAAGAAAGTGGATCAAATGGGTGGAACAATGCGTTTAGGTTCGTATGCTTGCGATCTGAAAAAATCAAGTAAGGTTTTTGCAGCCTATGGTAAAACAAAAATCCAAGAAAGACATCGACATAGATATGAGTTTAACAATTCCTATCTAGAGCGAATCGAAAGTAAAGGAATGATAGCTTCGGGAAAGAATCCAGAGACCGGATTAGTCGAGATCATCGAGCTTAAAAACCATCCGTGGTTCGTGGGTGTTCAGTTTCACCCGGAATACAAAAGTACAGTACTCAACCCGCAGCCTTTGTTTGTGAAATTCATTCAGGCTGCTGTAGACAATAAAGTAAAATAAACTACCCTCCTGAATAAATCCAGGATTTACGATTAATAAAATGGACAAAAATCAAGCAACAGGTTTGATTCTTTTTGCTGCAGTAATTCTGATCTACTCTATATTTTTCGCGAGTGGACCGGAAATTCCCGAGGGGGATCCTGCAGTCATCACGCAATCGGAAACATCAGATTCCGAAAGAGCTAACCCGGCAACCGTATCAGATGCTATTGCAGAAAGTGATAGCTTATTGAGCAGCGCCAGAGTAGCTAATTACGGAGTTCTTGCTGTAATGACAGTAGGAACAGAAGAAGCGGTTCTTTTGGAAAATGATCTAATTCAAGTCAAAATCTCCACCAAAGGAGCAGTTGTAAAAGAAGTGATCCTGAAAGAATATAAAAGCTGGGATATGAATCCGCTAGACTTGATCAGTGAGAAAAGTTCTCAGATGAACTTCACGATCGAGACCAAAAACGGCCCAGTGAATTTGAATGATCTTTATTTTAAAAGCTCCATAAAGAGCTCGGTGGATGATGAGGGAATAAAGACTCAGACACTTACTCTTTCTGCTGCCACGGAAAGTGGTCAACTGATCCATCAATACAAGCTCCAAGATGGCAGCTATCAAGTCCAAAAGACCTTTGAAATTAATCGCTATCAAGGGGTGTTTACTGGTAATTTTATTAACTTCAATTGGAATGATCAAGTCAAAACACAGGAAAGTAACTTACCAGAGTCAAGGCGTCAATCTAGACTGAACTACTATACTGCCTCGGGGACATTTGATAATCTTGGAGCTGGGGATGATACAGAAGAAGAAAATCTGGAGGAGCGAATCAAGTGGATCGGGTTTAGCCAGCGGTTTTTCACTGCAGCAATTATTTCTGACAGCACATTCCAATCGGTGAAGATCACCCAATCCACACCTGTCGACAGCTCAGTTGTTCGCAATATGAGTGCAGCCTTCCAAATCCCATTAGTGGATGGTAAGGCGGGTTTCACTTACTATTTTGGGCCTGACAAATATAACGTTCTAAAGAAAGTTACGCCGGGTTTTGAGGACAATGTGGACATGGGTTACTTCTTTGTCAGCTGGGTAAATAAGTACATCATTGTAAACTTGTTTGTCTTCTTGGAAAAGTTCTTCAGCAATTACGGTGTGATCATTATCATCATCGTATTTCTGATTAAGCTGGCATTATTTCCTTTGACCTATAAGTCTTACATCGGTATGGCTAAGATGAGGGTAATCAAACCCGAGATTGATGAGCTGAAAGAGAAGTACGGTGAAGATGCTACCAAAATGCAACAAGAGCAGATGAAACTGTTTTCTCAATTGGGTGTGAGTCCGATTTCGGGATGTTTGCCATTGTTACTTCAGATGCCATTCTTATTTGCGATGTTCTTTTTCTTTCCAAATGCGATTGAACTTCGACAAGAATCATTCCTTTGGGCATCTGACTTATCGACTTACGATACTTTCCTCTCACTTCCTTTCACGATTCCTTTCTATGGATCACACGTCAGTTTATTTACGCTATTGATGACAGTATCGCAGATAGTTTACACCCACTTCAATAACCAGTTGACTACTGTCACCGGACCGATGAAGAACTTGGGTTACATCATGCCTGTCATGTTTATGTTTATCCTTAACTCCTATCCAGCGGGATTGAGTTTCTACTACTTTGTGTCAAACATGGTGACTTTTGGTCAGCAGGCTTTAATCAAACTATTTGTTGATGATGCCAAAATCAGAGCAAAAGTGGACGAAAGTAAAGTGAAAAACGTGAATAAAAAGAAGTCGAAATTTCAGCAAAAATTAGAAGATGCGATGAAAACGGCAGATTCAAACCGTAAAAAGTAAAAAAAAGGAGCCTGTCACAAGGCTTTTTTTTTGATCAATTACGAAAAGAAATCCTGTTTGACTTTAGAATAAGTTAGTAAAAACCATTTTAAAAATAAATCATAATTTTACCTAAGTCCCGAGAAGGACCAAGCTAAAAAGAGAGAAATTAAATAATACTTATTGTAAACAATCAGGTCAATTTCAACTCATAGAAAAACTTACACCAACAATCTTGAATAATTACCCTTAAAAAAATATCGAAATCACTGTACACGAGCCGATTTTGCTTAATATTGATATTCAAAATCTCCTTCAAAAACAACATGGGAAAAATCATTGCAATTGCTAATCAAAAAGGCGGAGTCGGTAAAACAACCACAGCGATGAATCTGGCAGCAAGTCTGGCTGTTCTGGAATACAAAACCCTAATAATCGATGCTGATCCCCAGGCAAATACCACTTCGGGACTAGGCCATGATCCAAAGTCGATCAACACCAGCATTTACGAATGTATGGTGGATGGAATTGATGTACGTGAGATTATAATTTCCACCGAAATCGCAAATTTAGATCTCGTTCCGTCTCATATCGATCTTGTCGGTGCCGAAATAGAAATGATCAATATGGAGAATCGAGAGGAAAAAATGAAAGCCGTGATTATGGGTCTTAGTGAGATTTATGATTTCATTATCATCGACTGCTCTCCCTCACTTGGCTTGATTACCATCAATGCTTTGACCGCTGCTAACGCAGTGCTCATTCCTGTACAATGCGAATATTTTGCGTTGGAAGGTCTAGGCAAACTATTAAATACTATTAAAATAATTCAAACTAGACTGAATCCGGATTTAGAGATTGAAGGAATACTCCTGACAATGTATGATATGCGCCTGAGACTTTCTAACCAGGTAGTGGAAGAGGTACGCACACATTTTAAAAATATGGTTTTCGAAACCATCATCCCGAGAAATGTTAAACTGAGTGAAGCTCCTAGCTTTGGATTGCCAGTTATATCATTTGATGCAGATGGAAAGGGAGCAATTGCATATATGAATCTGGCCGCTGAAATCGCTCAACGAAATGGTCTTATAAAAGTGACTAACTAAACATGACTGACCAAAAACCTATTAAGAAAAAGAGTGCGTTGGGAAGAGGATTAGGCGCACTATTGGAAGACAGTCCTGCTAAGCATAAATCAGATGATTTGCTGCCTGAAGCAGTAAAAACCGGAATATTTGAAATCCCTTTTGCTCAAATCCAAGTCAATCCTTATCAACCCAGAGTCTATTTCGACAAGGATGCGCTATTAGAACTATCAGAATCCATCAAGGTGCAGGGGATTATTCAGCCGATTACGGTCAGAAGACTTGATACGGATGAATATCAGCTTATCTCAGGTGAACGTAGATTTCAAGCCTCCAAGCTTGCTGGACTAACTGGAATCCCGGCTTATGTCCGGACAGCCAATGATCAGCAAATGCTGGAAATGGCACTCATCGAAAATATCCAACGTGAAAACCTCAATGCGCTGGAAATCGCTCAATCATATCAAAGGCTTTTAGCCGAATGCGATCTAAAACAAGAAGAACTTGGTGATCGCGTGGGTAAAAACCGTACTACGGTTAATAATTACCTCCGATTATTAAAATTACCACCGACTATTCAGGCTGCTATCCGCGATCAAAAACTGTCCATGGGACATGCTAGAGCCTTGATCAATATCGAAAATGTCGATAATCAGCTTACTATTTTCAACAAAGCACTGGAAGAAGAGTTAAGTGTCCGCAAAGTGGAAGCTCTGGTAAAAGCACTCAGTGAAGGAAAACCAGAGAAAATCGAAAAGACCGAGTTAGATCCCGTAAAAAAATACGAGATCAGCAAACTTCAACAGAAACTCGCCTCACATTTTGGTACAAAAGTAGCATTAAAGACCAACTCGAAAAACAAAGGTGAAATCAAAATTCCTTTTACCTCGACTTCCGATCTCAATCGAATATTAGAAATCCTTGATCTGATTTGACCTTGAATTTACCCAGACCAAATAGCTTCTTATTCATCAAGCTACCTTTGTTTGCCTTTCTTTTATTTGGCTGTTTTTTTTACAATCATTCTTACGGGCAAGTTAAATCGCCTGTATCGCCACCCGAGAAAGCAGAAAAATCTGACTCACCCAACCTTCCAAAAAATCCAAAAAAGGCCACACTTCTTTCCGCTATTCTGCCTGGAGCCGGACAGGTTTACAATGATAAATCTTGGAAAGTACCTATAATATACGCTGGATTGGTTACCGACATTTTCTTCATTGGGTTCAACAGCAGCCGTTTTAAAACATTCCAAGAAGCATTGGATGCTCTAGACAATAATCAACCAAATGACTTCATAAACTTGAATAGGCAGGCTTTGGTGAGAAACGTAGATTATTGGAGGGGAAACAGAGATCTGTGCTATATTCTACTTGCGGGGATCTATGCATTGAATATTATTGATGCCACGGTAGACGCACATCTTTCAGGATTTGATATATCAGATGATCTCTCCTTGAAGATTGAACCAAAAATGGAACGCTTTTCGGCAGATAATAACTCGATGGGTTTTTCTATAAAATTGAATTTTTGAAAATGAAAATACTTCTACTCGGATACGGGAAAATGGGTCATCTTATCGGTGAGATTGCCGAATCAAGAGGACATCAGGTCGTCGGGAAAATCTCCATTGATACTTCCTCCGACTTGGATAGCTTGGATCATTCACTTGTGGACGTGGCTATAGAATTTAGTCAGCCGGAGGCCGCGGTGTCCAACATTAAGTGGGCCTTGGAACATGGAATTCCCATCGTATCTGGAACCACCGGATGGTTGGATCACAAGCACGAATTAGATACATTGACCAGAACCAAAAACGGAGCTTTCTTTTATGCGTCCAACTTCAGCATTGGCGTAAATATCTTTTTCAAAGTAAATCGGTTTCTGGCAAAATTGATGAATGAAACCTCTAGCTATCATACCAGCATAGAGGAAATTCATCACACAGCCAAAAAAGATGCGCCCTCTGGTACTGCCATCACTTTAGCCGAAGGGATCTTGGCAAATAATGATAAACTATCAGCCTGGAAACTGTCCGATCAACTGAACGAAGACGAACACCTGCTTCCGATCCGGTCCAAACGAATCGACCCTACTCCAGGAACCCATATTATAAGGTACTCCTCTCCTATTGACTCCATTGAGATCACCCATACTGCTCATAGCAGAGAAGGATTTGCGCTTGGCGCAATATTGGTAGCTGAATGGATCTTGGATAAGAAAGGGGTACTTTCTATGGATGATTTTCTATCTTTCTGAACTTTAAACCAAACATGAGTAAATCTAAAGCAAAAAAATCACCGGTAAGAGAGTGGCTAGATGCCCTTCTTTTTGCCGTAGTAGCAGCTAGTTTGATTCGTTGGCTTCTGCTCGAACCATTCACTATTCCTACCGCGTCAATGGAAAAATCGCTCTTAGTAGGAGATTTTCTATTTGTAAGCAAAATGCACTATGGAACCAGATTCCCAAAGACTCTGATACAAATGCCATTGACTCACCAGAAAATCTGGGGCACTGAAATACCGTCTTATAATGATGCCATTCAGCTTCCTTATTACAGATTGCCAGGATTTGTCAATGTGGAAAGAAATGATGTGGTGGTATTCAACTATCCTGTAGAATTTGAATATCCGACCGACCTAAAGACAAACTATATTAAGCGAGCTGTAGGAATTTCGGGTGATGTCATAGAAATAAAACTTGCCGAACTGTATATCAACGGTGAGGCTGCATTGAAGCCTGAGGAAATGCAATACTCGTATGATGTGACTACTAACAGACCTTTAAATGTGGAATTTTTCAAAGATTACGGCATCAATCAGGAGAGCTTCGGAACCTTCTCCAATGGCTCAGGCTACCTTGTATTTGCTACTGATGAGGTCATCAAAAGACTAGAGGAATCTCCGGTGGTAACTTCAGCAGTAAAGAGAATTCAAACTCCTGGAGCTGAGCCCGGAATATTCCCAAGCGATAATCAATTCGGATGGAATCGGGACAACTTTGGTCCCCTAAAAATACCCGGAGACGGTTTGACCGTTGAAATGAACCCAGATAATACCCTGCGATATGGCTCTACTATTAAAAACTACGAAGGGTTGGAGAATGTAGAGCTAAAAGAAGACGGACTCTTCATAGATGGGAAAAAAGTAGAGAACTATACGTTCACTCAAAACTATTACTTCATGATGGGTGACAATCGCCACGATTCGCTGGATTCCAGGTATTGGGGATTTGTACCCGAAGACCATATCGTAGGCAAAGCTTGGTTTCTCTGGCTCTCGCTGGACAAGTACGAATCGATGTTTAACAAGATTCGCTGGAATAGATTCTTCAAAGGAATCGAATAATAAAATGCCTCGGGAGATCCCCGAGGCATTTTGGTTTTAAGACCTTCTGAATTTTTAGGTCAAATGTGAATTTTAAAGAATAGGTAATTGGAAAGCGGTAGATTCAATTTATTACCGCAGCTACACCTTCGCTGTTGGTCGCATCTGCAAGCACCTCATAGGATTTTTAAAGCATGCATTTTTGTAGGTTTGATTTTCAATTTATTTTGAACCCTTTCACGGCTCGATCATCTGTAGAATCAAAGTGATTCCCCAAGGGAAAAACTGATTGAGAAGTCCAACCAAATTTTCATTTGCTCCTTTTTCCTGACTTGTCGGTATCTCCTAATACCAATCCAAAGATATTTGCTGGTCTAGATGTCAAATACATCTTTTTGAATCAGTATTAAAACTCTAGAAATAACCATTAAAACTCCTCAAACCCCTTTTTTAACATACATTTTAAATTTGAAAAATTTATTTTTTTTGGGTGTATTGTTTTATTAGTCTGAAGAATTATATTATCTTAATTAAATTCAACAAATATGAAAAATAGGTTTAACAAAAGAGGGATTCTCTCTCTCTCTCTCTCTCTCTCTTATTGATTTCATCCTGTAATCAAATTGAGACATCGGCTCCATCAGTAGTATTGGAGGAATCTACCACTGCTTCAATCGAAAGCATAAACGAGAAGGACCTGATTCGGCTCTCGGCTATTTTTGCTTATGAAAGAAAAAGACATACCCTATCTCAGACGGTAACCTCTATTAGTTCTAATCCAACTAGTGGCTTATCCGTAACTTCTCAACAAACAATTAGCAAATCTCATACTATGGAAGCCAGCACTGGTTTAGGTGTCCCGAGATCAATGGTGCTCATAAATTAGATGTGGGCAATGGATCCTTCGGAGGCAATGCGATATGGCAAATGAACGGTAGAGATGGAAGAATTCAATATACGTTGGAGCCTCGACTTTCAAGACTATGAAAAACTATATCATAATTCTCTTTTTGATTCTTTTCTCTATACCTCAGGAATTGTTTTCTCAGGATCAGCAAAAAGGTGTATTTGAGGTTTCTGTAAATTACCTGAATGTAAAAAGTAGATATAGGAATACTGTAGATCCTGGTATTGGAATCGGGGTCGAGTATAGATTCCCTTTGGTCAAAAAAATTGGCTTGGATGGACTCGGAAGTCTTGGCTATCAAAGACTCCTCAATTGTGATATCTGCTACTCAGAGTGGTATCAGAATGGGTATTCTTTTGGGATTGGGCTCTCCAAGACATTTGAGTTAAGCGATGACTTTAAATTTATCGCTCAGTTGCGGTATAGGCGAGTCGGAACTGAAAGATACGAGACTACCATATTAATTGATAATATACCAGTCAAATGGGAGCCAATAGGCCGATCGGAGCTTGATCAAGTATTTGGACTTAGGTTGGGATATTTTCTACCTATTGATGCTCCTATCATCGTATCCTACACTTATGAGAAAGCTAGCTTTCATTGGCTAAACTCAGTGTCAGTTGCCTATCAGTTTTAGCTATTGACACAGGGCTAGTTTTTAAATAGAAAGCCTTCATTGCATAAATGGAGGCTTTTTTCTTTTTTGAAAAAACGTGTTTTACTTTGAACTCAGTTACTCAGTTCGCAAATTAGCTTACTAATATCCATTTTAATAGTTATCATTTTCCAGAATTCTCAAGATCAGATTCCTTTCTGAATCAAAATCAAGTTGATATCTCCTGATCGTAATTTCCAATTGCTGTTATATTGCTACCAATTAATTGGCTGTTTTCCATGCAAAACTAAGTAAGCATTTGCTTGCGAAAAATGTCTACATCCGAAAAATCCACGATAGGAACTCAATGGACTTGGGTGCGGTGCTTCCAAGATCAAATGTTTGGATTGATCGATCAAATCGGCTTTTTTCTGAGCATATGCTCCCCATAGCAAAAACACCACATTCTCTCGCTGTGCACTCATTACTCGAATCACCTCATCGGTAAATTCCTCCCAGCCTTTTTTCTGATGAGAGCCTGCCTCATGAACTCTGACAGTCAGCGTCGCATTCAATAAAAAAACTCCCTGATCTGCCCAACGAGTCAGATCACCATTTGGTGGGATATCCTTTCCTATATCCGATTTAATTTCCTTGAAAATATTCAAAAGACTTGGCGGAAAAGGAACTCCGGGCTTGACAGAAAATGAAAGGCCATGCGCTTGATTTGGCCCGTGATAGGGATCTTGACCCAAGATAACCACCTTCACCTGATCTAAAGGTGAATGATTAAAGGCACTGAATAAATCTTTCCCATGTGGGAAAACTTTTTTGTTTTGATACTCGTCTTTCACGAAAGAAACTAATTCTTTAAAAAAATCCTTCTCAAAAACAGTTTTTAAGGATTCTTTCCAAGTAGGCTCAATTTGTACGTCCATGGGCAATTATTGAATTTGGTATTGTATATTTAAATCTTTTAAACCTAAGATTATAATGGTAACAGCAGTTACAGATGGAGTACAGGTAAGTGTTGAAGTGACTTATCAGGCAGAATTCTCCAGTCCACATCAACATCATTTTGTATTTACCTACAAGGTAATCATTGAAAATAAAAGCAACCAAACCGTCCAGCTTTTAAGGCGGAAATGGGAAATTTTTGATGCAGCAGAGATACCGAAAATCATAGAAGGCAATGGCGTTGTAGGCCAGCAGCCCATGTTGGAACCAGGAGAGTCACATAGTTATGTGTCAGGTTGCAATCTTAAATCAGGCTTGGGCAAAATGAAAGGATCCTATTTTATGGAGCGATTGATTGATGGGAAAAGCTTTGAAGTGGTTGTTCCTGAATTTCAGATGATTGCTAACATTTTCCATAATTAATTTGAAAGAAAAGTTCTTTCCCTTTTTTTCTTATCTCTCTTATTGGCTAAAAAAAGAAGATCAGTATTCCCTACAGTCTCCACTACTGTTTAATCTCTACAGAGACTTGCTCAAATTTCGATTGGAGAGAAAGAAACAAGACCTGGAGATCGAGAATTATCGGAAGCATCTGATCCGAAATCAAGAGTTGATCACTGTATTAGATCTTGGAGCAGGATCCAAGAGAGTGAATACGCCCATTCGCAAAGTAGCTAAAGTCACCAAATACAGCACAAGTGACCGAAAGTACGCCCAACTCTTGCAGTACTTTTGTGCCCGGACACCTGCTGAAATTGTAATAGAATTAGGCACTTGCGTCGGTATTACTACTCGATATCTCAGTCAAGTTACCAATGTACAACTTTTGACTTTTGAAGCGTCAGAGGCTTTGATTCAGGTAGCCAAGACTGACCTGCACCGGCCCAACGTCAAATTCGTGGCGGGAGATATTGGCATTACCTTACCCATAGAGCTGAAAAATGTAAAGAAAGTTGATTTCGCATTTATCGATGCCAATCACACTTACCAAGGCACCCTAAATTCTTTCAATGAATTGGTCTCAAAGATCAATTCAAATTCAATCATCGCAATAGGTGACATCCATTGGTCAACGGAAATGCAACAAGCATGGATTGAAATCAAACAAAGGCCTGAGGTGAAATTGAGCTTGGATTTCTTTGAAATCGGGATTTTACTATTTGCGTATCCAGGTAAAAAAAAACATCTGGTGCTAGACTTTTAAATTCTCCATGATTAAGAAAAGCTCCGAATTTAGCCGCTCGGGGATCGAGTTGAAGCAAGGAGCCGCTGTTCTAATTTCAAATTCTAGCCCAAACAATTCTAAATATTCGGATCGATTCCCTCCAAAAGGAGGTCCTTCGAAATCAAATTCCCGATCAAACCAAACACCTACCAATTTACCTTCAGGTTTCAAAAGACTTTTTATTTTGGAGACATACTGGGGACGAAGTCGAGGATCCAATGCACAAAAGAAAGTCTGCTCAATGATTAAATCGTACTGACCCTGGTGATCGAAAAAGTTGGTTAATACAATTTGTTCATGTGGAAAATCTGGATTTTTTTCTTTGAACTTTTGTATTGGTTCACGAGATATATCTAACAATACTACATTCTGAAAACCTTGATTGAAGGCGTATTCGACCTCGTAAGCGTTTCCAGCCCCCGGAATTAAAAGCGCCAACTCTTTATTTTCAATTTGGTCTAAATATTGCAATATCGGCGGAGATGCAAACCCAATATCCCAGCCGGTCCTTCCCAATCTGTACCTGTCTGTCCAATAGTTTTCATCCAAAAACATCATAATACTTATAAATTAATTCAGCTATGAATTTAGAATTTGAAAAAAATTCTTCTCAAAAGAAAGACCAAGGTAAAAATATCATCATTATTGTCTTGGTTCTACTTGTAATTATCAGTGGCATCAAACTTTACACTGACTATATCGATCGTACAAAAAAGACGGAGGAAATCATCATCTTATCTGCAGAAAACAATGAACTCAACAAGAGAATAGACTCCGTAACCTATCAGCTAGATCTCAGAATCCAAGAAATCGAAAAACTAGGAGGGGATATAAAGGCATTGGAAGGGGTAAAAACTCAACTGGTTGCAGAGCGTAATTCATCCCGTCAGCGGACTTCTTCCGAAATTGCAGCGTTGAATATCAAAATCAATTCATACAATGGATTGATTGCTGAGAAGGATCAGGAGATTTTAGAACTGCGAGCGATGAATCAACAGCTTTTCTCAGAAAATCAAGATTTGAAGACCACACAGGCAGAGATTGAAGGCGAAGTAGCACAGCTGAACCTCCAAAGAGAGAACCTGCAAGCCAAAGTGAATGTTGCTTCGATGCTCAAGGCCGCAAATATCTCCATTGCCGCTGTTAATTCCAAAGGCAAGGAAAGGGTGGAAACGACCAAGGATTTCCGAAATCGACAGATTGAACGGATCAAGATAAGCTTCAAACTCTCTGACAATAAGGTGGCTGAGAAAGGACCAAGAAATATTTATGTTCAAGTTTTGGCTCCCAGCTCCCAGCCTATTTTTGATGTGGCAAAAGGATCGGGGACTTTCATGATGAACGGCAACGAGCAATTCTATACCGTGAAGCAGGATGTGATTTTTGACAATTCAGGCAGGGATCTTGTATTTTATTACGAAAAAGGCTCAGAATATGTGTCAGGAGAACATGAGGTACGAATTTTTGTAGACAACTATCAGGTTGGCTCCAAGAGTTTTACAGTGAAATGAGTAAAAGCCTCCTTCGGGAGGTTTTTTTTGACTTTTTACTTAAGCCCAAAAGTCGCAGGCTACCTATAAAAAAGGGCATAATACTTTGATATATAAGTAATTATGCCCTTGTTTTATAGCACCAAAAAGGTGATATTAGTGTTACCAAACAACTAATATGAAGGAAGTTAC
>Ga0335398_10005516_pt1 | contig 16635 bp, 15 predicted proteins | sample BON03_FD_205742 | JGI IMG/M metagenome (GOLD analysis project Ga0335398, IMG submission 205742) | Freshwater microbial communities from Lake Bonney liftoff mats and glacier meltwater in Antarctica - BON-03 (spades assembly) (version 2) | ecosystem: Environmental > Aquatic > Freshwater > Ice >... | reverse complement strand
GTCGATGAACAGGGTGTGCACGCCGAACACGGCGAACGCGAGGTAAGTGACGACGCCCACGGCCATCGCCGTGGCTGGCAACAAGAGCTTCAGGTTCCGACGGATCCATCGCACAACACACATGCTGGGAACCCTCGAGGGCAGCGAAACCCCGGTCTCCATTCGTTCGCTGTTCGTTTCGCAATCGGAAACAACTCGCCACCCTTGCGTCGTCGCCGGCCGGTGATTCGAGGTCGCGAAGCAGCCCGGGCCGCAAGCGGACCGGGCTCGAACTCCTCTGAGAAGTTGCACTCGAAACAGTCGGGGTCGTACCGCGTCTCGCCTTGATCTCTCGCGAACTGGTCCGTCCAGACAAGTGCACCATGCAACGCCATCAGCGCAATATGCCCCTCAGGAACGGTGCGGCTCGACCGTCGCTCCGGCGGCCGCTGCAGCGGCGGAGATCAGGCGGGCGACGTCGGCGTCGAGGGTGGTGAGTCCGCCGGTGGCATGGGTGGTGAGCATCACGTGGACACGGCCGGGGTAGCGGATCTCCATGTCGGGGTGGTGCTGGCTGGCCTCGGCGATCTCGGCAATCGTCTTCACCAGCTCGGCTCCTGTCAGATATGTCGAGCCTCGGAAGGTGGCGTGGATCTCGGTACCGACCACCGTCCAGTCGTCGACGCCGTCCAGCGCAGCGAACTCGTCTGGTGTGACCTCGGTGTACTCCATTGCCCAAGTGAACCACGCCATGCGCCCTCCTGTCTCTGCGACACCCGCTCTCTAGAGTGGGCACCACATGACTGACGACGAACTGTTCGCCGACGCTGCCGCTGCATACCAGGGTGCGGACATTCCCCACCCCGCCGACAGCGCGTCGCCGTTCGCTGAAGGCCTCAACCCCGACCAACTCGACGCCGTGGCCCACGAGTCCGGCCCGCTGCTGGTGATCGCCGGCGCCGGCTCTGGCAAGACCCGGGTGCTCACCCATCGCATCGCGCACCTCATCCACACCGGTGTGCATCCGTCGAAGATCCTGGCGATCACGTTCACCAACAAGGCCGCTGCCGAGATGCGCGAGCGGGTCGGTGCGCTCGTCGGGCCGGTCGTGAAGACGATGTGGGTCTCCACGTTCCACTCGGCCTGCGTGCGCATCCTGCGCGCAAATGCCGACGCGCTCGGCTATCCCCGCCAGTTCTCGATCTACGACGCAGCCGACTCGAACCGTCTCACCAGCTACGTGATCCGCGACCTCGGCCTCGACGCGAAGCGCTTCACACCACGCAGCGTGCACGCCATCATCAGCCTCTGGAAGAACGAACTCGTCGACCCCGACGAGGCACAGCGGCGCGCCCAGAACATCTTCGACCGCAAGCACGCCGACGTCTACGCCGAGTACCAGGCCCGCCTCCTGAAGGCCGGAGCGATGGACTTCGACGACCTGCTCGCCAACACCGTCAAGCTGTTCCGCGAGCACGGCGACATCCTCGAGCACTATCGCCAGCGGTTCCAGCACATCCTCGTCGACGAATACCAGGACACGAACCGAGCCCAGAACGAGATGGTTCTCCTCCTGGCCGACGGTCACCGCAACGTCTGTGTCGTCGGCGACACCGATCAGTGTCTGCCGCCGGGAACCATGATCGACTGCCTCGATGGGCCGCGGCCGATCGAGGCGATAGCGATCGGCGACGTCGTATTCGGCGCCGGTGGTCGCGAGCACGTCCAGGCTGGCACCGTGACCCACGTCCACGAGGGCAGCTACGACGGGCACATCATCGAGATCGCCGCTGATGGCCGAACGGTCAGAGCAACGCCGCACCACCTGGTGCCGGCTCGTCTGCTGCCCCGCCCCGATCAGTGGCTGGTGTATCTCATGTACCGCGCTGATCGGGGCTGGCGCATCGGCCGCACCATCGGTGCGCGACCGCCTCGGGGCGGAGCCCTGCAGCACGGCCTCGTCGTGCGCACCAATCAGGAGCATGCCGATGCGGCGTGGATCCTGAAGGTGTGCGGATCGTTGGCCGAGGCCGCGTACTTCGAGTCGTGGTTCTCGGCCGAGTACGGGTTACCGACAGCCTGCTTCCACTCGTCGCCCTTGGGTGAGAGCGACTCGGAGGGGCGCAACCTGGCGATGAATGACGCCTGGCTCCAACAGCTCTACCAATCGATCGACACCGACACACGGGCGAAGCTGCTCATGGAAGAGCGACTGCTGCACCGTGAGTTCCCACACCATCGCCCGCAGAACGGTGCGCGACGGTCGGCGATCAACCTCACGATGTTCTCCGACCGTCGCACGACCGTGGGCTATCACCGGGTGCAATGGTCGTCGAACCGGACGGACATCATCGACGCACTCGAACGTGGCGGTGTGAAGCTGCGGGCGAGCAAGCATCGGTCGCTCCGCTACGAGACCTCGTGGAAGGACTATCGCCGTGCCCTCGCCGACGCCAAGCGTGTGGCCGCCATCGGTGGCCTCGACGTGCGCCGACGCCTCGCCCTCGACGGCGTCACCTACGACCTGATCCCGTTCGCGCACGTGCACCCGGGGATGGAGGTGCTCGTCCGCGACGGCGACGGGTGGGTTGCTGCCGGGGTCGACAGTGTCGAGTTCGTCCCGTACAGCGGACCTGTCTACGACCTCGACGTCGATGTCACCCACACCTACGACGCCAACGGCCTGCTCGTGCACAACAGCGTGTACAAATTTCGCGGGGCTGATTTCCGTAACATCTTGGAGTTCGAGGAGGCGTTCCCCGACGTCACCACGGTCATCCTCGATCAGAACTATCGCAGCACCCAGACCATCCTCGACGCCGCCAATGCGGTCATCGACAACAACGTCGAACGCAAGCCGAAGTCGCTGTGGACCGACAGCGGCATGGGCGAACGCATCATCCGCTACCACGCCGAAGACGAAGGCGACGAGGCCACCTGGGTCGCCGGCACCGCGCTCCAGTTGCACGGCGACGACGCCACCAACTTCCGTGAGATGGCCGTGCTCTACCGCACCAACGCGCAGAGCCGTGTGGTCGAAGAGGCGTTCATGCGCCTCGGCGTGCCGTACAAGGTGGTCGGGGGCACCCGCTTCTACGACCGGCGCGAGGTCAAGGACGCCATGGCGTACCTGAAGGCGGTCATCAACCCGGCCGACGAGGTCAGCGTCAAACGTGTGCTCAACGTGCCCAAGCGCGGGATCGGCGATGCCAGTGTGGCAAAGCTCGACTTGTTCGCCGCCGCCGAAGGCATTGCCTTCGCCGACGCGCTGCGCCGCGCCGACGAGGCGGCTGTCACCGGCCCGGCGGTGCGCGGCATCAGCTCGTTCGTCGACCTGCTCGACACGATGGCGACCGTCGTCGCCGACCCCGATCAAGGCCCCGGCGACGTGCTGCAGGCCGCGCTCGACGGCTCGGGCTACCTCGCCGAACTCGAAGCCGAGGACACCGTCGAAGCGCACACCCGCATCGAGAACCTCGGTGAACTGGTCGGTTCGGCACGCGAGTTCACCGTGATGGACGAGTTCCTCGAACAGGTCGCGCTCGTCGCCGACACAGACGCTCTCATCGACGGTCCCGACGGCGAGCAGGTCGAGGACCAAGTGGTGTTGATGACACTCCACTCGGCGAAGGGCCTCGAGTTCCCCGTGGTGTTCCTGGTCGGATGCGAGGAAGGTATTTTCCCGCACATCCGCGCCCTCACCGAACCGGCGGAGATGGAAGAAGAGCGCCGCCTCGCCTACGTCGGCATCACCCGTGCGATGAAGCGGCTGTACATGTCGCACGCCTGGAGCCGCCAGCTGTTCGGCTCCACCCAGTACAACCCGCCGTCACGGTTCTTCGACGAGATCCCCGAAGCGCTCATCGAGTCGAAGGGCAACATCAGCGGCCGGTCGAGCTACGGCCGTCAGAGCTATCGGAGCCGAGGCTCCGACTACGGCGACCCACCGGCATACCGGCGTGGTGGTGCGGTTGGCTCTGGAGGTCGCGACATCAACGCCGACATCCTCGACGCGAAGGCCGACCAGGAAGCGCACCGCGACCGCGTGGTCGAGGCCGCCATCCGATCGGGTTCGAAGCCGGTACCTTCGCCGTCGAACAGTCAGGAACTCGGATTGCGCGTCGGCGACGACGTCGAGCACCCTGCATTCGGCGCGGGTGTGATCATCGAGATCTCCGGCACCGGCGAGAAGGCCGAGGCCTCCATCAACTTCCCGGGCGCCGGCACCAAACATCTCGCCCTCGCCTGGGCCCCCCTCAAGAAGCTCTGACGAGGTCAGGTGAGGCCGAGGCGCTCCATGGCGCCTCGGTACTCGACGACTTCGATGCGCTGGTTGCGTGACACCGACTCGGCGAAGTCCGTGATCTCCTGGCGGGCGCCGTTGGCAGCGGCGTGGTCGGCCATGTGGACGCCGCCCAGGTGGTGGTCGGTCATGATGTCGAAAAACAGACGGTCGGCTTCGGTGCCTCGAGCGTCGGACAGTTCCTGCAGCCGTTCGGGTGTCTGCATACCGCGCATCTCGGCCACGGGGGTGGGCTCGTCCATCCACGCCATGGCGGTGCGGCCCGGTTCGCCTCGGGCGTATCCGTCGTCGGCCAGCCAGTCTTGCATCCAGCCGATGTCGCGGGTCTGGAACATGATCACCTCGCGTGCGTACGGCGCGGCGTCGCCGTCGACGTTGTTGTCGAGGTACCGGTTCGAGATCACCAGCGCCTGGTCGTGGTGATCGAGCATGTCCTGCAGGAACCCGATGTCGACGGCGTTCATCGGTGCCGGTGGCTCGTCGTCGGCACCGAGGGCCCAGATGGCTGCCGCGGCGAACAGTCCGGTGACCACCGCCGTCGCCAACACGATCAGGACGAGCCGCAACAGCCGCTGCACGGAAGCGTCGGACAGTGACTGATCGGAAACCGGCTTTCCGTCGGCGAGACCGGTGTCGGAATCGTCGAGACGGCTGGGCGAACGCATCAACTGAGTGTACGGAGCTCGCTGACCGGGCGAACCGTACCCATAGCCGTAACCTTGTGTCGCCATGATCCGTCGATTCGTCCTCGCTGCGGCAGCTTGCTCAGCCGCCCTGCTCGCCGTCGCCGGCCCGGTGTCGGCGCACATCGATCCCAACCCGACAGAGGCGCAGGCCGGTTCGCGTCTCACCGTGGGGTTCACGGTCGAACACGGCTGCGATGGCTCGCCGACGGTGCAGCTCGACATGCGACTTCCCGAGGGTGTCACCGACGCCGTGCCCGAACCCGTACCGGGTTGGGACGAGTCGATCGAGACCGTCGACGGCGACACCATCGTCACGTTCGCCGGCGGCTTGCTCGCCGATGATGTCGAAGGCACGTTCGACGTCACCATCACCCTGCCACCCACGCCGGACACCACGATCTTCTTTCCGTTCGTGCAGCGTTGCGAGGTCGGTGAGATCCGCTGGATCGGCGTCCCGGTCGAGCCGGGCGACGAACTCGACGAGCCGGCACCGGCAATGGCGCTGACCGGACCAGTCGCGGTCGCAACGGCCACTGCACCGGTCGCCGATCCGACCGAGCCAGCGGCCACGGAGCCGACCACCACTGATGCGCCCGAGACCATGATGGTGGCGACCGGCCTGTCGCCAGACACCACGGCGACACCTGGCACCAGCGAGCCCGTCGTGGCCTCGACCGGCATCGACAAAGACGCGAGTCCCGGCACCGGGACGGTCGGATTCATCGTCACCATGGCCGTCGTCATCGCACTCGGTGGGTTCGTCGTCCACCGCGCACGTCGGGCCAGGGCCCGCATCGCATCCGAAATGGGCTGACCGGAGTCACCGTGGCCGTCTCTTCCCGGCGTTCGCCTGTCGGCAATCGCGCTGCCGCGTTGCTGGGGGCGATGTTCATCGCCGTCTTCGGCATGCTCGCCGGCGCACACACCGCACTCGCCCATGCCGAGCTGCTGTCGTCGTCTCCCGCCGATCAGGAACTCCTCGAGGTCGTTCCGACCGAGATCGTTTTGCAGTTCACCGAGTCCATCGATCCGATCGAGCCAGGTATCCGCCTGATCGACTCCGATGGCAACGACGTCGAGATCGGAGCCGTCGATCAATCCGTCGGTACCGATCGCATGCGAGCCTCGGTCCCCGACTCGCTCGCTGACGGTACGTACGTCGTTGCCTGGCAGGGCGTGTCGGCCGACTCGCACCGGGTGCGGGGTTCGTTCACGTTCTCGGTCGGCGTGCCGTCTTCGGTCACCCCTGGCGTGCTCGAGGGTCTGTTCGACGGTGCTGCGGACAGCAGCTCCGACGACATCCTGCTCGGCATCGGACGTTTCGTCAGCTACGCCGGCGTCGGGCTGCTCGTCGGCGGATTCGTGCTGGCCGTCGCTCTCACCCCGTCGGTGATCGGAACACGTCGAGTCGGCGTGCTGCTCGTGGGGGCAGCCGAGTTGGCGTTCGTCGGCACGCTCTGGATGGTCGCTGCCCAAGCGAACCTGATCGGTGGGTCGTTCCTGTCGTGGGGGGCGGTCGCCGACACGCAGTCGGGCCAGTGGTGGATCGCTCGTCTGGTGGTGATCGCTCTGTTCAGTGTGTTGATCGCGCTGCGATCGAGGCTCGTCGTGGGTGGCGGCATCGTGGTGGTGTCAGCATTGGCGCTCGGCGTGCTCGCCGTGGTCGCCGCTGGTGGTCATGCCATTTCGGGTGATTCGATCGTCCTCGGATTCGTCTCCACACTGGTCCACCTCGCCGCGATGTCGATCTGGTTCGGGGGGCTCGCCCTCGTAGTCGTCGCGCCGCTGCAGGGTCAGTTCTGGGCCACGGTCACCCGGTTCTCGCCGTGGGCGTTCGGATCGGTGGTGGCGCTCGCGGTGACCGGCGGCGTCAACGCTTGGCGTCAACTCGGGTCGCTCAGCGGCCTGACCGAGTCGAGCTACGGGCGCTGGCTCGTGATCAAGCTCGTTCTCGTGGTGCTCGTGGTGGGCCTGGCCGCATTCAGTCGGCGGACCGTACACACCCGCGGCGACGACGCCAGCACGCTCGTGCGTCGCTCGGTGTGCTTCGAGATCGCCGGCGTCGTGCTGATCCTCGGAGCAACCGCCGGTCTCGTGAACTCCCCGCCGCCGATCGACACCCCCGAGATCGTGTCGGTGTCGGCCGTGGTGGGTGCTCGCGTCGCTCAGGTCGAACTCGAACCGGCAGTCACCGGCGGCACCGAGATGCACGTCTACATCATCTCACCATCGGGTGCGCTCGACCGGGCCGACGAGATCTCTGTCACCGTCGAGCTGCCCGAGCAGGATCTCCCGCCCTTCGACGTGGAGGTGTTCCCCGCCGGAGTGAATCACGTGGTCGGCGCGAACCTGAACCTTCCGGTTGCCGGATCGTGGACGTTCGAGGTCACCGCCCGCTACGGCGAGTTCGACGAGGTCGTGTTCAGCGTGCAGATCCCTGTCTCCGATTGAGTGGCCTCCAACAGTCGTGACCGGGTCGCGGTTGGATTCTCGGTCTGTGAGAATCAAGCCATGTCGCAGCCAGCTCCAACACACGATCACGGCGCCGATCACGGTCACGGTCATGACCATGGTCTCGGGTTGGTGGCCAATCTCGTCGCGCTCGCGCTGCTGCGCTCGGGAGCGAAGGAGTCGATCAACGTCGAAGGCGCATCCTGCTGCAGCCGGCACCCGAGCATCTCGATCTCGATGAACTCGCCGATGAACTGGCTGCAATCGACAGCGTGGTCGCCGTCCACGACCTCCACGTGTGGACGCTCACCTCGGAGAGGATGCGGCGTCGGTGCACCTCGTGACGTCGCCGGGGGTCGATTCGCACGCCGTGCTCGACGACGCGCGCCACTGTCTCGCCGAACGCCACGGCATCACCCACGGCACGTTCCAGGTCGAACCCGATGACCAAGAGGGCTGCGACCGCGTCACGTGGTGATGTCACCTGGTGACGAGACCTGGCGACGAGTTCTTCTGCATCTGCTGCCGACCTGCAAGAATCTTCTGCGTGAAGGCAGCATTGTTGGTCGAGAGCTTGACGGGGAACACGTGGACGGCAGCCGAGAAGGTCGCCGACCTCTTGGCGCAGGAGCGCTGGACCATCACCGGACTGTCGAAGGTGAAGGAACCCGACCACGCATCGATCCAACAAGCCGACATCATCCTCGTCGGCACATGGGTGCACGGGGCGTTCCTGTTCGGACAGACGCCGTGGGCGGTATCGAACATCGCCAACCTCCCCACCATGCGCAACAAGCGCGCCGCCGGGTTCTGCACCTTCGCGCTCGATCCCGGCAAATCGCTCGACAAGCTCGACCGTGCCCTCGGCGACACGGGCGCCTACGTGATCGGTGGGATCGCCATGAGCCGCAACAAACTCGGCCAGCACACCGAGATCTTCGCCGAGCGTCTCGTCGACGCGATGGCCGTCGGCTGAACGCCCCCGATCCGAACGACGTCAGCCGGTGGGTTCCGGTGTCGCTGTCGTGATGCCGACGAGATCGATGTAGAGCACCCGCTGGTTCTCGACCACCGGGAACACTCCGGACTCGGGCGGTGACAGGTCGGCGACGACGATCGTCTCCCCGTCGCAGTCGAGGAGTTCTCCGGTGTCGGCGACCTGCGTGACCGGGCATTCGGGGCGACCGATCGGGTAGGCGTAGAAGATCTGCCAACCGCGAGTGGGATCGGGTCCTTCGTGGTCGAGCACGAGCGACCGCTTGCCGGACGTGGTGTTGAGCCCGGGGAAGATGATGGGGCCGTCTTCCTCCACGAGTTGTGCGACGTTCGTGACCGTGCCCACATCGAGCCGTGGGGGAGCGAGACGGTCGGTGACCTCGGCGCCACCATCGGAGATGTACGCGGCGATGCCCCACGTCACCAACGACAGCAACACGAAGAAGGCGATTCCACCGAGCACGGGAACGACCGCTCGGGCGAACGGCGATTTCAACCTGACCGGCCGTCGAGCGGCTGTGTTCGACATCGCCCACAGTCTGCCGGGGAACTCGCGCCGAAAGCATGGACGTGTCGGTCGGTCCGATGGGTCGACGGTCGTTTCGGCGCGTCGCCCGGACTTGCCCTATGGTTTCTCCTTCGTGAAGCGCACGTATCGCATCGTCGTGGCGAAACCCGGACTCGATGGCCACGACCGTGGCGCGAAGACCATCACCCGCGCGCTGCGCGACCATGGCTTCGAGGTCATCTACACCGGCTTGCACCAGACCCCCGAACAGATCGCCGAAACCGTCCTGCAGGAGGATGCCGACGGCGTCGGCCTGTCGCTGTTGTCCGGTGCCCATCTCACCCTGTTCCCTCGTGTCATGGAGGAACTCCGCAACCGTGACGTCGGCGATGTCCTCGTCTTCGGTGGCGGCGTGATTCCCGACGCCGACGCCCGAGCCCTGCGGGAGCAGGGGGTGGCCGAGATCTTCGGTCCTGGCTCGTCGCTGAAGGCGATCGGCCTCTGGCTCGAGACGGCGCTCGACGAATCCGAACCCGACTGATCGCATCAGCGGTCGACCATCAGTACGCACTCCATCAGTTCGCAACCAGAAAGCGAGTGACCCCGACGTGGATCTCTTCGAGTACCAGGGCAAGCAGTACTTCGCCCGCTACGACATCCCGGTGAGCCCTGGTGGCCCAGCCGACACGGTCGACGAGGCGGTGAAGGAGGCCAATCAGGCCGGCTATCCCGTCGTCGTCAAGGCGCAGGTGCAGGTCGGTGGCCGTGGCAAGGCCGGCGGCATCAAGATCGCCGAGAACGAAGCCGAAGTGCGCGAGCACGCCGGCAACATCCTCGGCATGGACATCAAGGGCCACGTCGTTCGACGCCTGTGGGTGGAGACGGCCTCCGACATCGACGAGGAGTACTACGCCTCGTTCACGCTCGACCGTGCCGCCAAGCTGCACCTCTTGATGCTGTCCGCCGAGGGCGGTGTCGAGATCGAAACGGTCGCCGAGACGAACCCCGACGCGATCGTGAAGTTGCACATCAACCCGATCGACGGCCTCGACCTCGCAACTGCCCGCCAGGCGTGTGTCGACGCGAAGCTGCCCGAGCGGGCGCTCGACGGCGCCGCCGACATCCTGGTGAAGCTGTACCGCTGCTTCACCGAAGGCGACTGCGACCTCGCCGAGATCAATCCGCTCATCCTCAAGCCGACCGGCCCAGACGGAATCAGCGCGGTACACGCGCTCGACGCGAAGGTCACCCTCGACGAGAACGCCGAGTTCCGTCACCCCGAGTGGGACGCCTTCCGTGGCCTCACCGAGATGGACGAGCGCGAGAAGATGGCCGCCGAGAAGGGCCTGCAGTACATCGGCCTCGACGGTACGGTCGGCATCATCGCCAACGGCGCCGGGCTTGCCATGTCCACGCTCGACGTCGTCAACCAGGTCGGTGGATCGGCTGCCAACTTCCTCGACATCGGTGGCGGCGCCAATGCCGACGTGATGGCCGGTGCGCTCGAAGTGATCAACTTCGACGACAAGGTCCGGTCGATCCTGATCAACATCTTCGGCGGTATCACCCGCGGTGAAGAGGTCGCCAAAGGCATCGTCGAGGCGATGGGTCGAGTCGACCTGCGCGCTCCGATCGTGATCCGTCTCGACGGCACCAACGCCGAGGAGGGTCGTCAGATCCTGCTCGACGCCGGCATCCCCGCCGACAAGCTCCAGTCCGAAGCCACCATGCTCGACGCCGCCCGTGCGGCCGTTGCGAAAGCGAAGTGAAGTAGTCATGGCCATTTTCGTCAACGAGAACACCAAGGTCATCGTTCAGGGCCTCACCGGCGGGCAGGGCAAGTACCACGGCCTGCGCAACCGCGACTACGGCACCCAGATCGTCGCCGGCGTCACCCCCGGCAAGGCCGGCCAGGACGTCGATGGCATCCCGATCTACGACACCGTCGCCGACGCCGTCGCAGCCACCGGTGCCACGGCGTCGTTCGTTGCTGTGCCGCCGAAGTTCGCCTCGGCGGCCATCATGGAGGCCGCCGAAGCCGGCATTGCCTTCATCGTGTGCATCACCGAGGGCATCCCCGCCCAGGACGAAGCCAAGACCTACAACCTGCTGGTGCGCAATCACCCTGGCACCCGTCTACTCGGGCCGAACTGCCCCGGCATCATCAGCCCCGGCAAGTGCAACATCGGCATCACCGCCGGCGAGATCGCCCAGGTGCCGTCGGCCGACGGACCCAACGTCGGCATCGTCAGCCGCTCCGGCACGCTCACCTATCAGGCGCTGTACGAGCTCAAGCAGAAGGGCATCGGCGTGTCGACGTGTGTCGGTATCGGTGGCGACCCGGTCCCCGGCACGAACTTCATCGATTGCCTCGCCGAGTTCCAGGCCGATCCCGAGACCCACGCGATCATGATGATCGGTGAGATCGGTGGTTCGGCTGAAGAAGAAGCGGCCGAGTACATCAAAGCGAACGTCACGAAACCGATGAGCGCCTACATTGCGGGCGTCACCGCTCCGGCCGGCAAGAAGATGGGCCATGCCGGCGCCATCGTGTCGGGCGGCAAGGGCACGGCCCAGGGCAAGATGGACGCACTCGCTGCTGCGGGCGTGAAGGTCGGGCTCAACCCCACCGAAGCCGGCGAACTGATGGCCGACATCGTCGCCAACCTCTGACCCACACACTTGCGACCAGCGAGTCGTCACGAACGCAAAAACGGAGCGAACGTTGCGCTGAGCGCAACGTTCGCTCCGTTTTTCAGGTGCTGTTCTCGATGGGTTCGGGTGTGCTCAGCCGACGGTAGGCGCCGGCGGGGCGGGAGGCGCCGGCGGCGGGGGAGGAGGCGGAGCGACGTCGTCGCCCTTCGAGAAGCTCGCCTTGAGCTTGTCGACGTCGGTGAGGTCCTTGATGTCGCCACCCGAAGCCTGGAAGTTCAAGAACGCCCCGGCGGTTGCGACGAGCCCGGAGACGACCGACAAGATCATGCCGATACCGCGCCCGATCTCGCCACCAAACGCTCCCCCGGAGCCCTCGATCGGGTTGAAGATGAGCCGGATCAGCAACAGCAGTGCGGCCAGCGCCGTCGCGGCGAGCAGCACCAGCGGCCACGGCAATTGATCCTGCTTCAGTGTTCCCTGGATCAGGAGAACGGTGACCACGGCACTGGCGATGAGCAGGATCCACGGGATCGTGCCCGTCCAGAAGAAGTCGAAGACGTTCCCGTCCGAACCGAAGCCGGACACCGTGACCCAGTTGAAGAAGCCGAAGATGAAGATGCCGATTCCACCTCCGATCATGAGCCAGTCGGGTGTCTTGAATTTACTGAAGTCCATGGGTGTTCTCCTCCGGGATCTTGGTGATGTGTTCTCCCCGCAGCGCACCGTAGTACCAGCGTCGACCCTCGTCGCGCACCCCGTCAGCTCGTAGCGGTCGCGTCGCCATATCCCGCTGCATCGACGGGTTGACTACGGTCGCACTCGTGCCCACAGCGCTCCTCTCCGTCTACGACAAATCCGGCATCGTCGAGTTCGCCGAATCGCTTCACGAATTGGGGTGGTCGCTCGTGTCGAGTGGCGGCACTGCACGGGCCATCGCTGGCGCAGGAATCCCCGTCACCGATGTCGCGGAGCTGACCGGGCTGCCGGCGATCCTGGGCCACCGAGTCGTCACGCTGCACCCGAAGATCCACGGCGGCATCCTGGCCGACCCCACCGACGCCGAGCACGTCGCCGACATGGCCCATCACGGCATCGAGCCGATCGATCTCGTGGTGGTCAACCTGTATCCGTTCTCGTCCGACCCCGGCATCGGCCTGATCGACATCGGCGGCCCGGCGATGGTGCGAGCCGCTGCCAAGAACCACGCCCACGTCGGCATCCTCGTCGACCCGGCCGATTATCAACCCGTGCTCGACGAGCTCCGAGCCGGTGGTGCGCTCACCGATGCAACACGGCGCCGTCTCGCCCGCACGGCATTCGCTCACACTGCGTCATACGACGCCGCGATCGTCACCTGGTTCGACGAGTCGGATTCGACTGATGACGCAGCGCTGCCCTCATCGATCCATCTCGCGCTCGAACTCGCACAGCCGTTGCGGTACGGCGAGAACCCGCATCAGCAGGGTGCCCGGTACCGCCAGGCCGGTGCCACGAGTTGGTGGGATTCGATGACCCAGCACGGTGGCAAGGAACTGAGCTACCTCAACGTGTTCGACACCGAGGCGGCCTGGCGTTTGGTGCAGCGTTTCGATTCCCCAGCGGTGGTGGTGGTGAAGCACGCGAACCCGTGCGGCGTCGCCGTCGCCGACGACATCACCGAGGCCTATGTTCGTGCCAACGCATGCGATCCGGTGAGCGCGTTCGGCGGGATCATCGCGGCGAATCGAACAGTTACCGCCGAGATGGCCACGGTGATCGGCGACGTGTTCACCGAGGTGGTGGTCGCCCCCGACTTCGAACCGGAGGCGCTCGAGATCCTGGCCGTCAAGAAGAACCTTCGCGTGATGTCGGCCAACGCGCCCTCGCCGTTGCCGTTCGACGTGCGACCGGTCGACGGCGGCTTCCTCGTGCAGCAACCCGATCCGGTCGCCCGTCGCAGCGACGACTGGCGTGTGGTCACATCCGCCCAGCCGAGCGACGAGCAGTGGGCCGACCTCGAGTTCGCCTGGCAGGTGTGCGCCGCTGTCAGCAGCAACGCGATCGTCTACGCCAAGGATCTGCAGGCGTTCGGCATCGGTGCCGGCCAGCAGAACCGCCTCGACTCGGCCCGCATCGCCGCCGACCGCTCGGCCGGTCGCTCCTCCGGCGGAGCGTGCGCGAGCGATGCGTTCTTCCCGTTCCGCGACGGCCTCGACGCCGCCGCTGCTGCCGGAATCTCCGCAGTGATCCAGCCCGGCGGCTCGGTTCGCGATGACGAAGTGATCGCTGCTGCCGACGAACATGGCATCGCCATGGTCTTCACCGGCCAACGTCACTTCCGGCATTAGAACTGGTCCGGGCTCGCCGGTCTGGCGGTGGCGGTGGCGAGTTCTGGGCCCGGGCCGTACTTGTTCGGGCCCTCGATGATCGGCATGTTCCGTCCCCTGTTGTTCGTGATCGACGGCGGGGACGTAACACAGCTCGAGAGACCCCGATGACCGGTGTCGTTCAGGCCGGGTCGGAGTCGGGGCCGGTGGGGCGAAGCTCGGTAGCCTTGTAGGAATGGCTCGGATCCCGGAACTCCTCGCGAGCAAGCGCACGCTGTCGTTCGAGTTCTTCCCACCGAAGACGCCCGCAGCCAATATGACGCTCGGTCGAACCGTCGCCGCCATCGAGTCGCTGCATCCCGACTTCGTGTCGATCACCTATGGCGCCGGCGGGTCCGACCGCCACCGCACCGGCGATGTCGTCGGGTGGATGATCGGCGAGACCTCGTGGACCCCGATGCCGCACCTGACATGTCGCGGACATCGACGCGACGACGTCGGCTCGTTGCTCAGCAGCTACGCAGAACTCGGCATCGAGAACATCCTCGCACTGGGCGGCGACCCGCCGGCCGGTGGCGTCGAAGAGCCCGGCGACTATCTCTATGCGATGGACCTGCTCGAAGACGTCGTTGCCGCCGACGCGTTCGCCGTCGGCATCGCCGCTCATCCCCAGGTGCATCCGCGGTCACCCGACCGGGCAACCGACCGTCGCCATCTGGCCGACAAACTGCGAATCGCCGACTTCGCGCTCACCCAGTTCTTCTTCGACGTCGAGCACTGGGTCCGCCTCGTCGAGGAGCTGTCCGATCTCGGCATCGACAAGCCGGTGCTGCCCGGGATCATGCCGATCAACAACAAGACCATGGTGAAACGGATGGCCGAGATGAGTGGCGCCGCGCTGCCGGGTTGGCTCGCGGACCGGCTCGACGCCACCGACGACCCCGACGAGGTGCGCCGCATCGGCATCGACGTCGCCACGCAACTCTGCTCCGACCTCATCGACGCGGGCACCCCGGGGCTGCACCTGTATGCCCTCAACCGGCCCGAGTCCGTCGTCGAGATCTGCATGAACCTCGGCCTCACCACGGCCTGAGCGATACTGGCACCACATGACCGCCACCGCTGACGCATCGGGCGCACCGACGCGGCCGACGTCGCTGCCCGGCCGGCGAATGGCTCCCACCGACATCAGTCGGGTGCCATACCTGCCCGGCCTCGACGGCATGCGGGCGTTCGCGGTGGTCGCGGTGATGGTGTATCACGCGAATCCCGACTGGCTGCCTGGCGGCTTCCTCGGCGTCGAAGTGTTCTTCGTCATCTCCGGCTACCTGATCACGTTGCTGTTGATCTCCGAGAAGGAGCGCACGTCCACCGTCGACATGAAGCAGTTCTGGATCCGGCGAGCCCGACGCCTGCTTCCCGCGCTGTTCACCATGATGATCGCGCTCACGATCTGGACCGCGCTGTTCGAACGAGACGCGCTCGGCAAGCTCCGTGGCGATGTGATCTCGGCAGTCTTCTACGTGGCGAACGGGTACCAGATCTGGACCGGTGCCGGATACACCGCGTCCAACGACTTCGCCCCGCTGCGCCATTTGTGGAGCCTGGCGGTCGAGGAGCAGTTCTACGTGATCTGGCCGCTGGTGATGTTCGCGCTGCTGCGTGGCGGGAGCCGCAAGATCGCCGACATCAGCCGATACCTGGTGCTGGCGGCCATCGTCATCACCGTGTTGGTCGCGGTGCTGCACCACTCGGGCCCTGTCGGCACTCCGAAGGTCACCCCCGAGGCGTACTGGTCGATCTTCGGGCGCGAGATCTCGAAGGTCGACGCGCTGTACCTGTCCACCATCACCCGATCGAGTGGCCTGCTGCTCGGAGCGGCGTTCGCGATGATCTGGCGGCCGGTTGCCGTCATGCGAGGCCCTTTGCGCACCAAGGGTCGGATGCTCGACGGTGTCGCGCTCGCCGGCTTTCTGGCGCTTGCAGCCATGTGCTGGTGGATGTACCTGCTCAGCCCCGAGGGAGCCAACGCCTGGCTGTTCCGTGGTGGCTTCTTCCTGTGTGGCGTCGCCACGTTGATGATGGTTGCTGCCGTCACGCACGAACGCGCCGTCACCTCCCGGCTGCTCAGCCTTCCCGTGCTGCTGTGGATCGGTACTCGTTCGTACGGGCTCTACCTGTACCACTGGCCGATCTACCAACTGATCCGCAACATTGCCGGCAACCATCTGAAGCTGCACGAGTTCGTGTTCGCCATGGTCGCCACCGGCATCATCACCGAGGCGTCGTACCGGTTCATCGAGACCCCGATCCGCAAGGGTACGTTCGGCTCGTCGCTCGCTCGGATCCACCGGTCGCCCACGGCTGGGCCTCGAAGTGCGCTGCTCGCCGTCGGCGCTTTACTCGCGAGCTTCACCTTGTTCGCCGGCGTCAGCCTCGCGACCGCACCGGTGGTCGAGAACGAAGTGCGCGAACTACTCGACGCAACGGCTGAGGCGACCTGTGACGTCGTCAACGATCCGACCTGCTCGGGTGCCGGGACCCCCGACCCTGCGGTGGTTCCCGTCGATACGGCGTCACCAGACAACACCACGGACCCGTCCGGCTCGGCCGCCCCGCCGCCCTCTGCGGTTGTGGAGACGACCACCACAACGGTGCCACCGGCCCCCATCGCGAAGCTGGCGCTCGGCGATTCGGTGATGCAAGGCGGGGCGCCTTCGTTGGTGGAGCAAGGGTTCGTCGTGGATGCCG
>Ga0335398_10005515_pt1:10000-16640 | contig 16640 bp, 16 predicted proteins | sample BON03_FD_205742 | JGI IMG/M metagenome (GOLD analysis project Ga0335398, IMG submission 205742) | Freshwater microbial communities from Lake Bonney liftoff mats and glacier meltwater in Antarctica - BON-03 (spades assembly) (version 2) | ecosystem: Environmental > Aquatic >... | reverse complement strand
TATATATATATATATATATATATATATATATATATATATATATATATATATACGTATACATATATATATATATATATGTATATGTGTTTATCTAGCTATGTATCTATATATATATATATATATATCGTGTCGTTTGCCTTGGCTGCACAGGCGCCTCGTTGCTCCGCGCGGCTGGGTTCAGCGAGAAAGAGAGAGAGAGGGAGAGAGAGAGAGAGGGAGAGAGAGAGAGAGAGAGAGAGAGAGAGAGATGACTTCAACCAACCCGTGTAGCGCGCATTGGTTGCTCAGGCGCCTCGTTCGCGTGCTGCACAGCCCGACCATCAGCATTCCGCGTAGACGTGCCGGCGCACCGTTTTTGAGGCCATGTGAAGTGCTCTAGTGCGCCGCCCACGCTTGCTTGGGCTGGAATGAGACGTGCCGTTGCTTGCTTGTGGGATTGGGCCCCTGTGCTGCTCTGTGGGCTTGGCGTATTTAGATTTAGTATAGGGCGCGTTGTTAATAGGATATAATATAAGCGCTCTGGCTCTGATTGTCTGTCTGCTGTCGTACGATTTAAATGCGAGTCACATGTTACATGGGAGCCGAGTAGCGTAATATGTAATATCCGTGTATTCATGCGGGTCGCGCGTGGGTGTTTAAGCTCCCGTGCTCGCCACGCGCGTGTGTGTGTGCCTGCCTGTCTGTCTGTCTGAATGTGTGTGTGTGTGTGTGTGTGTCGTGCGGATTGTGACGAACGAACAGCGTGTGGCGAATTTGGCGTGAGGTGTAGTATAGAGTATAGCTTAAATAGCTGTAGCTATAGTCTACTATCGTTATAGAGCTGAAACACGGAGTAGTACTTAAGCGTGGTGTGTGTATTGCTGTGGCTGTGGCTGCTGTCTGTTGTATGTTGCATCTCTACCGTCAGCCCTGTGCGCACGTGAGTGAGTATAGTATGTGTATATTAACAAATTACGTAAGCACCGCGCATTCTTCCACAGTGTGGTGGGGTGGGCGGTGGGCGCCTGCCCAAATTACGTAAGCACCGCGCATTCTTCCACAGCGTGGTGGGGTGGGCGGTGGGCGCCTGCCGCCGTATAACCGTGTGGCCAGGGTCAGGGTCATCCGGGGCAGTATATAGCGTATAGCGCACAACGCACGCATACGCGCACAGCGCACAGCGCACTGTGCAGTTTGTTACAGCGCAATATAACACAGCTCACACTCACACACAGCAGTAGCACAACTTTAGAGCACACGACACACACACGAGCGGCGCATATAGCGCCCACTCCTCTTCCTGTAGCGACTAGCACTCTATCACGCGGGGGCGGGGGTGCCGGGGCGCCTACTGGGGCTGGGGCGGGGGGGCATCAGCATCAGGCTCACGTCGCACAGGGGACTCAGAATCGGTCTGTGTGTTGTTTCACTGTTTGGACGAGAATGGAACAGAAAGCAAACAGCAGACAGCAACAGTAGGTCAATAGGTAATACCATAGCCTATAATAGGTGTGTTCCTCGCCTAGCCTAGAGGGGGGGCGACGAAAACGCGAAATCTGGGAATGTGCGTACAGCTGTGTACAATAATTGAACGAACCGGCGAGACGGCGCCGGGCTGAGTATTGACGAGTATACTGTTAACTGTTACTGTATGGTGAGGCATGGAGTTAGAGGGGTATAGCCGCAGTACAGCACAGCGTAAAGTGTTATGTAGTACGTCTAGAGAGAGATGCAGGAATAAGAAATAGAACAGAGCACCGTGACAGAGACGAGCAGCGAGCAGCAGGTGACAGGTGAGCTCAGAAGACTGACCTAGTAGGTGTATAGTTTGTAGTTTGGACAGACGAGAGGGTCGGAGACGTCGTCGTAGTGTATACATAGATATAGTGTGCAGCGTAAAGCGTTGTATACTGACTATTACACTGCGACGACAGTGGTGCCGTCTGGTCTTGTGGTTGACCGGCGGCCTTCTGCGTCTGCGTCTCTGCTACCTGTCATGCTGCTGCTGCTGCCCCACATCCCGCTGTACGTTGGGTCGGCGGTGGCGCTGCTGCTGCTGCGGGGCGGCAATGATGTGGTCATGATGCTCGGTATCCGGTCTTCTAGCCGGTGGTGCGCCGGTCCTGCTTTACTTGAAGAGCTTGAATGTATACCTCTAAGGCTCTATAGCTCGCGGATGAGACAAGCAGATCCACTGCATCCCGCTGTATAATATCCCACTGTATACTGAATCCAGCTGTATCCGTCGTACGTATCTAGCTGTATCCAGCTGTATCTGCTGTATCCTGCTGTATCTCACCGTATCTCACCGCCTCGGAAACGGGATATGACCAAAAATACACTCCAGGGGAGGGCTTTCTCTCTGCCTCCCCCCCAGACGTACTATAGTCAGTGTGGGCGCGTGTGCGCGCGCTTGCGAGCGGGGGTGTGGCGGTGTGCGTGGGCGTGCGTGGGTGTGGTGACCTACGCGCGCGCGATGCCAGCGGACCTGAAGCCGTACTACTACCGGCACGACACTGCTGCAAAATGGCTATGGCTAGATAGAGATATAGATACAGAGACACCGCGAGATACCAAGGACACGGTGAGTTACAGGTGGGAATACAGGTAAAATACAGGCGGGGTGTCCCGAAAATACTAAATACACGCCAGGGTGGGCTAGAGAAGTAGGAAGGAACAGAACTGAGTGGACGAGACCAGAGACGACCAGCAATGAGCAGAAGACTGACCTGGTCCTCGTTAATATAATCTGGAGATCAGAGAGAGTATAAAGTCAGAATCGTCGTAGTATATAGCATACACTTACAGTTACTGTATAGTACGTAGTGTGGAGCGTGTAAAGTGTTGTATAGTACGCCTGGGGTGGCAGAGATGAGCAGGTGATGAACGGAGCAGAGACGAGCAGCAGGTGGAGCAGGCTGACGACCAGTAGCCAGCAGCTATAATATGGAGGGAAGAGAGGGTCAAAGTGTCACGGTGATACGTGATACATACGTACATTGTATATACAGGGAGGGTATAGAGAACCGCACACGGTGGAGAGGCGAAGTGTGTACCCCTACGAAGAGACCACGAGGCTCGTGCGCCGCTGTGTAGCTAATACTGGCTACTGGTCGCGTTGGGCTAGGTCCACTAGGAGAAGCGGCGGGGTAGAGAGAGAGGTGAGGGGCATTATATATATGATAGGGTCGCCAAACTACGATAAAAACTGACTGACTGACTGACGACTAGTTGTGGCAACGTGGCAACTTACGCTGTGCGTAGGCACGTATACATCATATATTGTGAGACTAATATCTAATATAGATAAGCATTGAAAACAGACAGGCTATATGCGAAGATTGGGGCGACACATTGTGTGGCCAGTGTAGAGTTAGTTAGAGTGCCTGCTCGCTGTCGCTGCCACCGCCACTGCCACACGCCGTGCTGTGCGCATAGATCCCCAGCCGACCCCAACGACAACGAGCAACGATCTCATCTCATGAGCTCACCATCATTGCCCCCCCACTGAGCTCGTGAGTGCTCAGGGGACTCAATCAAAAAATCCTCACAAAGCCACACACGGGCAAGGAGAAGCCGATCCCAGCACTGCCACAGTCATTGGGCTCAGTGGGCTCTCTCTCTCCTTTTAGCCCGCCGGCGGCGACGACACCCTAAGTAAGTAAGCCAATATCCTTGGGCTCATTGGGCTCATCAGTCATCAGGTTATGTGGGGTCGCAAAAAGACTGTTTTGTTATTTATGTTCCGCACTTTCCAGCTCCTAGTCTGCCGGCGACGCCCTAAGTGGGCTAGTCGGGCTAGTTGGGCTATTGTTGGGCTATTTGCTCTACTATTTAGGTTTAGGCCATGCGGGGTCCCAATAATAATAGACTTTATTTGTTTTTCACCGGGGGGCCTCCCAACTCCCAACCCGCCGGCCAGTGGCGTCCTAAATGCTAAGTGGGCTGTACTAGATTGGGGCTATTTATATTTGGGCGAGTTGGGCTAAGACCAGCGGGGGATTGCGAAAATAGACTTCGGGTTTCAACTTCGAGCCGAGACCGATTCACTGTCGCACACGCTGGGTGGTCACGCGACAACTCTGTGGTTTGTTTGTTAGTCCCAACTAGAACTAGCTCCAAAGCGTCGGCGCCCGGGCCCGGGCCGCCCGCGGCCGATTCACCACAGATACCACAACGTGTGTTAATCTAACGGCGCCGCAGGCTTCCGGGCGGCACCGGGCAGTGTTAAGCCAGAGAACAAAAATTTATGTGTGGGGCCCCACATATAGCACATAGCCCGATCAGCCCAATCAGTCCAATCACAGCCCACTTATAGGGCGCCGCCGCCAGTCTGGGAGGGGCAGAACCCCCAAAAGTCTATTTTGGGGATCGCGACCCCACATAGCTAGCCCCAATCGTCCAAAAAGCCCAAATAGCAAATAGCCCACCACGCAGGGCGTCGCCGGCAGCCGGCAGCCTGCCGGTAGCCGGCAGGCTGGGAGGGGCGGAAATCAAAGCGTCTATTTTGCGGCCCCACTTATAGTATTATAACTTATAGCCCAAATAGCAAATAGGAAATAGCCCAACGCCCAACTAATTTGGCCAAATAGCAAATCGCCCACTTAAGGCTTAGGGCTAACTTAGACTTAGGGCGTCGGGTCACCGGCAGGCTGGGAGGGGCGGGCAACAAAAGTCTATTTCTATTTATATGGGGCCCCACTTAGCCCAAATAGCCCCAATACCCCAAAGTAGCCGACTTAGGGCGCGTCGCCGGCAGCGCTGCGAGAGGGGGAAAACAAAACTGTTTTGGTGGGACCCCATACAGCCCAAATAGCCCACTTAGGGTGTCGCCGGCGCCGGCAGGCTGGGAGGCGAGGATCGGAAAACAAAAAACTCTATTGTTGGGACTCCCCACATAGCCTGATCCTGATGAGCCCAATGAGCCCTATGAGCCCGCTTAGGGTGTGTCGCCGGCGGGCTGAGAGGAGAGAGGGCCCACTGAGCTCAATGAGAGCCCACCGAGCACGCACACGAGCTCAATGGGGGGGGGGGGGGCCCGGAGCTCGGGGGGGTTGGAGTCAGCCGGGGATGTCTCGCTGTGCCGTGTCTGCGAGACACCGCCGGAGCTCTGCCGTCACATCGCGGGGCCTGTGCGCGCGTGTACTCGCGTGTGCTGCGTAGCCGTGTACCCTGGTGTGCTGGCGTGCTGCGTAGCAGCCGATCGAACATTTGCACAAGAGGAGAGGGGCACACAGATGATGTAAGGTTTGCCAAACGAAAACGGTTTTTGTGAAAACGACATGTATATATATATGTATATGTATAATATACAATGTCCGCAACGGCTGTGCTTATATGTGGTTGTGGCAATACCGTGTAGCAACCCTGTAGACGTGAGAGAAGCGCTGTGTATGTATAGGTGTGTGCACAATATACTGCTGTTGCTGTGGAACCAACACATATCAAGAGGCCACACAGAATATAGACTATATATGGCGACATATGACTGTAGCTGTAGTTATTATCGCATCGCGTAGCCTGTGCGGAGTATATGCATTATCATGCGTATGTGTATGTGTCGAGAACTCTTTCCTGCTCCTGCTCCTGCTCGCGACCGCAAACCGTGGTGTGTGGTGTGCGGTGCGTATAATGCGACACGCGACACGCGCCCGAGCTCTTGCTTGGTGTCGCGAGCCTGAGCGTGTCGTGTGTCGTGCGCTGGTGCAGCCAAATATTCACCAATACTTATTATTATCAGCAGCAGTAGTCGTAGTCAGGAGAACACAGCAATAAACTCGTCTCAAAATGCAAAATACTACGCGCGATACCGGCGACACGAACAGTAACAGTATAGCGCGCCAGCCAACGATACCCAAACCGGAGGCAGGAGCAGGAGGGTGACTCCGACACTGCACCACACGCTGGATAGGCTCGCCGTGCGCCTTACGTCCTCCAATGGCGTAGGTGCGCGCGTCACAGCAGCCCCGGGCTCTCTGGCCTCTGGCGGCGCTCGCAAAGAAGCCTCAGCGGTGCGCGGTGCGTACCGGCAAAGAAAAACTATACCTGCTACCAGCACCTTGGCGGGCGCCAAGTAGCATTTGAATTCTGAATTCTGATCAGCTGGAGATGGTAAAAAAACGAAACCACCATCTACTGCTTGCAACCACAGGCCACAGGCTGTCCACAGGGGCTCAGTGCTCAGTGCGGGATGTGGGCTACGCTGCTACGCTAAGAAAACGCAGTACTGTGGACTGTGGGCAAGAATGAGTTCTGGGCCCAACACATGGCATTCCGACCTGTTGAACAGGTAGTTTCGGTGTGTTGCAGACGCCAGGTCGTTATTGGGCTATATATATATATAGGAGGAAGGCGGGGTAGAGGCGTAGAGGCGCATACAGAGAGGGCACCAAACCACAATAAACACGAACTCTGCTCTGACTGACTGGCGACTGGTTGGGAGAAGGCGGGGTATTGACTGTGTGTAATAGAGGGGCATACCGCGATGATAGGGATAGGGTGCCAAACTACAATATAAAAATGGACTGACTGACTGACGGCTGGCTATAGTGGCAACGTGGCAACTGTACGCTGTACCGCTGTACGTAGGTACGTACATTATCATTATAATATATTATTGTGGGACTGTGCTATATTTAATAATAGATACGCATTGGAACTA
>Ga0335398_10005515_pt1:0-5000 | contig 16640 bp, 16 predicted proteins | sample BON03_FD_205742 | JGI IMG/M metagenome (GOLD analysis project Ga0335398, IMG submission 205742) | Freshwater microbial communities from Lake Bonney liftoff mats and glacier meltwater in Antarctica - BON-03 (spades assembly) (version 2) | ecosystem: Environmental > Aquatic > Freshwater >... | reverse complement strand
CCAATCAAGTGAATGATAGTAGCACTCTGGCAAAGGCACACAATGCCCACGCCGACAGTCACGTAGCCTTGGGCGGGTGCTGGAGAAGAACTCCAACAGCTGCCGGCTCCGGAGCAGAGCGCCCGTGAGGGGCTCGCTCCGAGGAGGGTGGAGACGCCACTCGAAGAGACATGCTTCCAGGCGGAACCTGAAAGCGCCATTTGCGTTCAAAGGTTCGATGATTCACTGAATTCTGCAATTCGCACTACGTATCGCATTTCGCTGCGTTCTTCATCGTTGCGAGAGCCAAGATATCCATCGGCAGGAGTTGTGTGATTTTATAAGGTGTGGTGGTCCAGGAGCGCGAGCTCCGGGACCAGGAGGGGGGCGCAGTAAACTGCAGAGGAGACGCGAGGTGCGGGCCTGGACTCGGGAGTCCAAGCATTTGAACCGACCTCAGAGAGACCGGCCCAAAAGAGTGTAACACACACGATGCATCAAAGGTGGGGGTTGGAAAGACCGGTAATGATCCTTCCGCAGGTTCACCTACGGAAACCTTGTTACGACTTCTCCTTCCTCTAAATGATAAGGTTCGGACAGCTTCCCGCGGCACCAAGGCTGGAGAACCAGCGACGGAGCCACAGTCCGGGGGCCTCACCGGATCATTCAATCGGTAGGAGCGACGGGCGGTGTGTACAAAGGGCAGGGACGTAATCAACGTGCGCTGATGACACACGCTTACTAGGAATTCCTCGTTGAAGATTAATAGTTGCAATAATCTATCCCCATCACGATGCAATTTCAAAAGATTACCCGGACCTCTCGGTCAAGGTGATAAACTCGCTGAATGCATCAGTGTAGCGCGCGTGCGGCCCAGAACATCTAAGGGCATCACAGACCTGTTATTGCCGCGAACTTCCACTTGTTGAAGACAAGTTGTCCCTCTAAGAAGCGGTCCCGAACAAAGGGTTCGGGGCACTATTTAGCAGGCTGCGGTCTCGTTCGTTAACGGAATTAACCAGACAAATCACTCCACCAACTAAGAACGGCCATGCACCACCACCCATCGAATCAAGAAAGAGCTCTCAATCTGTCAATCCTCACAATGTCTGGACCTGGTAAGTTTCCCCGTGTTGAGTCAAATTAAGCCGCAGGCTCCACTCCTGGTGGTGCCCTTCCGTCAATTCCTTTAAGTTTCAGCCTTGCGACCATACTCCCCCCGGAACCCAAAGACTTTAGTTTCCCGAAAGGTGCTGAAGGAGTCACAAATGGAACATCCTCCAATCCCTAGTCGGCATGGTTTATGGTTAAGACTACGACGGTATCTGATCGTCTTCGATCCCCTAACTTTCGTTCTTGATCAGTGAAAACATCCCTGGCAAATGCTTTCGCAGTGGTTCGTCTTCCGCTGGTCTAAGAATTTCACCTCTCTCGGCGGAATACGAGTGCCCCTGACTGTCCCTGTTAATCATTACTCCGGTGCTCGAAACCAACAAAATAGCACCAGAGTCCTATTTCATTATCCCATGCTAATCCATGCAAGAGCGACTGCCTGCTTGAAACACTCTGATTTTTTCAAAGTAAACATCCCGTCTCCGACCACCGCTCAGTTAAGAGTAGCAGCCGTCTCCGGGAAAAAGGACGCGCCCGCCAGTGCATACCTATCGGCAGACCGGCGGCCCCGCCCCGAAATCCGACTACGAGCGTTTTAACTGCAACAACTTTAATATACGCTATTGGAGCTGGAATTACCGCGGCTGCTGGCACCAGACTTGCCCTCCAATTGATCCTCGTGAAGAGATGTAAATTGTACTCATTCCAATTACAAGACTCAGAGAGCCCTGTATTGTTATTTCTTGTCACTACCTCCCTGTGTCAGGATTCGGGCAATTTACGCGCCTGCTGCCTTCCTTGGATGTGGTAGCCATTTCTCAGGCTCCCTCTCCGGAATCGAACCCTAATTCTCCGTTACCCGTTAACGCCATGGTAGGCCTCTATCCTACCATCGAAAGCTGATAGGGCAGAAATTTGAATGAACCATCGCCAGCGTAGAGCTGTGCGATTCGAGCAGTTATTATGACTCAGCACACAACCGGAGACCGGTTTGGTTTCTTATCTAATAAATACATCCCTTCCGAAGTCGGGAATTCCTGCATGTATTAGCTCTAGAATTACTACGGTTATCCAAGTAGCAAGGTACCATCAAATAAACCATAACTGATTTAATGAGCCATTCGCAGTTTCACAGTATAGTCGCTTATACTTAGACATGCATGGCTTAATCTTTGAGACAAGCATATGACTACTGGCAGGATCAACCAGGTAGCCTGAAGTTGCAAAGGAGGAACAGCGAACTGAACCACCCCTGAACGACAGACCAGACTCGAGCCAAGCCACTCTATCAAGGGAAAAACCCCAAAACGAACGACCAGGCTGAATCTGATCGACAGTGCTTTCACCCTGCTCAGCAAAGAACATAGATTTGGAACTGTCGCAACAGGTTTGCGAGTGTACTGATTGCGGATGCAAACAGACTCAAAGCGAGACTCACGGCCGGTCGCCAGGACTGGCAACCAGACGAGAACCACGCATCACGCCTCCACTCAAAGAGCGAACACGACCATTCACCTCCGAGAAGCGTATCCTACCGGACCTGTATTCACACAGGTTGTGGGAGAGTTGCTAGTATAGATACCATGTCAACCCACAACAAGGGACCGCAGATACGGAGAGACGCTACCGAAGCTGACGGTGCAGCCAGCCGATCCCACGCCCGAATCCTGCTGTGAGGACTCGAGAGCTGCGAGACAGCTGCACTGCTGGGTGGGTGCACGAGGCATCTGCCCAAGGGGAAACAGTCTGTTTCTCACGCGATTGCGCTGCTCAGTAGGCGCTCCGAAGAGCTGCACCAGCTGGAAGCTTCGCATCTGGAGGAACAAACCCCGCAGGCGGCATGCGGAACAGGCGCACACGCAGATTGGTACCCGGCAGAACCGGCCCAGACCCACGTGGCCTCACACATACCAGCTGCCCTGTCACTTTGCGGGCTGCAGTTCACCAGTGGGAACCGCGCCATGGGAAAAACGCCGCGCCGGCCTTGCGGCCGACTTGCGCCTCCTCACCTATCCACCCTCACGTGGTTTAACCCCTGGTAAAAATTAACTCATAATAAACCCAGTTTTGGGATCTATTGATTAGATTCCTAAAGCACATGATAATGGGATCGGATCCCAACTATGATCCGGGATCTGGGATCCAACAGTGAAACCCGGCGTTCCATCAAAGACGATCTGATCCGCCTCCCCGTGACGGAACGCACAGGATAATTATCCTGTTTTGTGCTAGTCCGAAAATAGCTGCTGCAGGAAATCTCGAAGAATGAAGGCGAAGTTCGCGAAGTCCGGCGGCAAGCTGGCCTCGCGGCGCACTCGCGCTGCGGCGGGCGCGGCGGGCACGGCGCGGCGCTTCGACGCCGCGACGGTGCGCGACTGCCCTGACCGCACATTTGAAAGCGGCAGCGCTGCGGCCGCGGGAAGGCCGGCTTGACCGCCCGCGCCAGATGCTGGCGCCAGAGCTCACTGCGAGCCCCTTTCACCAGATGGCGACGGCCCGGCGCTCGCCTCCGCGCGCGCTGCCCACTTCTTGGGGCGGGGCGCGTGGCATCGGCGCGGTGGAGATGGTCGAGCTGGCTGGGGCGCAGCCCAGGCGGCCATGTGCCTGCACGCCGGCCTGCTGATGGCCGACGGCTGCAGCAGCGCTGCGCGAGGCGCTCTTGGCCGGCATCGCAGCTTCCCTGCGTGCGCAGGGGCTGCTCATGGGTGGCGCCGACGCGGGCGCGGCTTCGACCGACGTGCGGCTATGCGGGGAGCAGCTGGCGCACGCACGGCCTGCGTGTTTTGCGCTTGACCCATTCGGCCGCACTGAGGAGGCGGCGATGCGTCTGCGACGCGCCCGCGCCGCGCCTGAGTCCTCTTCGCAGGGGGCCGACGCCAAGCCGACCGGCCCAGCTCAGCCTCGGGCGCGGCGGGAGACGGACGCGGTGGCGCAGCGGCGCGGTCTGTGGCGAGGAGGTGAGCGGGCGAGCGCTCTCCACCACCACCCTCTTCCTACGCGGCATCGTCGCTCGGCCTCCGAGCGGGGCGCGTCGCGCGCAGCCTCTCTACGGCCCTCGGACACCTCGCGCCCGCTCGCTCCGTGAGCAGCGCTGTCTCTTGTTGCCTCGTGCTGCTCGACGGCCCTCGGCCTCTGAGCGGGGCGCGTCGGCGCAGCCTCCTGCTCTCTACGGCCCTCGGCGCCTCGCGCCAAGGGCCGTAGAGAGCAGGAGGCCACTCGCTCTGTGAGTAGGTCCTCTCGTGCAGCCGCGTGCTGCTCGACGGCCCTCGGCCTCTAAGCTGGGCGCGTCGCACGCAGCCTCCTGCTCTCTACGGCCCTCGGCCGCCTCGCGCCGCTCACTATGTGAGCAGCGCCTCTCGCGCAGCCTGGTGCTGCTCTACGGTCCTCGGCCTGTGAGCGGGGCTAGGTGCGGTTTTTGAGTATATATATATATATATATATATATATATATATATATATATATATATATATATATATATATATATATATATATATATATATATATATATATAGATAGATAGATAGATAGATATATAGATATATATAGATATATATAGATATATATGGATAGATAGATAGATAGATAGATAGATAGATATAGATATAGATATAGATATATAGATATAGATATAGATAGATAGATATAGATAGATAGATAGATAGATATAGATATAGATATAGATAGATAGATGTAGATATAGATAAATAGATAGATAGATAGATAGATAAATATAGATAGATAGATAGATAGATGTAGATATAGATATAGATAGATAGATATAGATAGATAGATAGATAGATAGATAGATACATGTACATGTACATATACATATGCATACATATATATGTGCATATATGTATATATATATATATATATATATATATATATATATATATATATATATATA
>Ga0335398_10005511_pt1 | contig 16649 bp, 14 predicted proteins | sample BON03_FD_205742 | JGI IMG/M metagenome (GOLD analysis project Ga0335398, IMG submission 205742) | Freshwater microbial communities from Lake Bonney liftoff mats and glacier meltwater in Antarctica - BON-03 (spades assembly) (version 2) | ecosystem: Environmental > Aquatic > Freshwater > Ice >... | reverse complement strand
GACCTCAAACCTGCCCATTAAACAGGCAGATTCTACGGTCCAATACGGTGGGTCCGATTTACGCGCCGATCTATCTCCCGAAGTGGGTCCGATTTGCAAGCCGATCTCCAGCGATGAGCGTGCCGTGATGGCGCGCACGGTGGAGTCCGATCGCTGTTATCTGATGGATCGCGGTTACGCAAAGTTCCTGCTGTGGAATGTGATCCATGCTGCCGACAGCAGTTAAGCACCCATTGGTAAGTTTTGGGGCATAACGATCGATTGCGCAAACAGTATCCGGAGACTGACGTCTCGCGGCTCGCCGAGTTCCAGGCGAGCAGTAGACGTTAGTCCCCTGATTGTGATTCCTGCGATTTTGCCATTTAACTTGTGCATGGGTGCGCAACCGGCGTGCCGAACACTATTGGCTGCGTCCCCTTTTTGCTTTCTGGTTAGGAAAACATGCCAGTTTGCTGACATCCTTCCAGGAATGCGATTTTAAGGAAATTTGCTTCGTACCACGGAGAGGACTTTGCCGTTTTGATCTCCGCTAAGCACATCTCAGCAGGATCAAGACGGTAGTTCTGACATTCATCGAGAACCTTGTTTCGCCATGACGTTCCGCCTGCCTTGCTGCAACAGCGAGCCGCATAGCGGGACGGTATTCGGTAGATTTCGGCCCAAGTCGTTGTTTCGTCAGCATGATTCTGTGATGTCAGCGTGATTGATATATCGTTCGAGGATGGCTTGTCCCAGTCGGAGACCTGAACCGTCGCAGTGATCGATATGTCGGGCTGAACCGTTCCGAAGGGATAGAATGCTTTGCGGCGATTTCCGGCTGCGTCGTGAATCGGGTCCTGTTCCAGCTTGTTGCCCGAGTTGCATTTGTTGCACGAAGGACACAGGTTGGCCAGATTCACCGAGTTGAATGGATACTTCCCTTTAGGCAGGTAATGATCAAAGGCGTCTCGCGTTGGATCGAATTCTCCGTCAATCGTCTGCAAACCGCAGAACGGGCAAACATCATTGTCGTTTCCGTTGCCCCGTCGAACGAAGTCACGGTAATAGCTTTTAATTGTGGCACCGATTTCGTCTTTGACACATTTCAAGTCGAAGAACCCGGATGAGTAGAGACCCTTGAAGAACTTTTGGATTCTTGTGTTGAGCGTAACTTTTACCGGGTTCAAGGAATCGTAGTGTGCTGGGATCGATCCCGACGCATTTTTGCACAGGTCTTCGATTTTGTTGTTGTGCTCGAATTGGTCGCGGTACTGCTGTATCTCGACGGTAGTGAGCGTTTTGAACTCATTGAAGATTTCATTCAAGCCGTTGAGTAAAAAGGACCCGGCTCCCGTATCGCTCAGTTGCCCAGCTGCGTCTTCTTGGATCAACTGCTCCATGATCTTGTACAACGCCGGATTGCCCTTGAACAAATCGAGGTCGTAATCAACGTTAGGCGCATTGCACCAGATGTTCAGGAAGAAGAATTCGGCGAATTCGTGCATCTTCTCCATGGCATGCGGGATACGTTTATACGGGAACAGCATTATTTGGCCTCCTCGTTTCGATCGAGGATGGACTTGATGAGGAGCGTACGTTCCACAGAGTCGCCCATGGTTCGGTAGATCTCGTCGATCAGGGCCTGTGCGGACTCGCCCGGAATGAACTGAGCTTTCAGCCTCGCCAGTTCCGTCTCAGCGACCCCGCCGATGGTTTCACGTTTGTCGAAGGTCGTCAACGTGATCTTGTTGATGGACGCTCCGAACGTGTTGTACTCCGGATGTTCGATGTGGACTTGGCCATCCTTCTTTTCGAAGACGAGCACTCGATCGGGCTTGCTGTCGGAAATCAAAAATGGCGAATGCGTTGTGATCAGCATTTCGTGGGTGTCGTCGGCATCGGCGAAGCATTCGCGAAGGCGGGAGATGAAACTGGATCGCCATTCCGGATTGAAGTGAGTTTCGGGTTCATCGAGCAGAAACAGGCTGTTCGTGTTTTTGAACAGCAGGCACAGGCCGAGACTGTGCAGCAGTTGATGTTCGCCGTCGGAAAGGCTTTTCAGCATCACTGGCTCGCTGACGCCCTCTTTGGTGAACTTGACGAACTTGAATCTCATGATGCGTTCGTCTGAAGCGAGCGTTGGGACAGTCTCGCTGACGTAGTCGCTGTCAGACTTGTAGAGATCCGCTTTCAGGTCTTCGCTGACGGAATACAGATTCAAGGTCAGCAGAACCTGAAACGCCTGAAACAAAGCAATCGGAGATTTGTTCACTTCAAAGTTGAAATTCTTTCGGAACGCCTTGCGGGTTTCCGCATCGACGTAGTAGTCCAGATAAAGAGTGTCGGTTTTCGGATCGGTGTAGTGCAGCGTGGCACAACGTTTAAGCCGACTGATGATCTTGTCTGGAATCCGTTTCGAATCGTGAGCGTCTTCCAGTTCTTCGGTCAGGCATAGATCAATCGACCAATCATTACGTCGAAGGGCCGGATGCTCTTCGCCAAAATCGGCAATGTTGGGATCTGAGATCGCAATACGGCGTTTGATTATGATGCGGAACTCTTTGAGTTCCTGCAGCCCCACGTCACCACAGAAGAGGTCGAGTCTCCGTTTATGCTCCGCCACTCGGGCAGCTTCGTCCTCGATATCGTCTTCGTACAGGAGATTGCACAACACGATCGCCTGGCTGAAGCTTTCGTCCAAATAGGCCATCCTGGTGTCAGGGCGACCTGGATATCCGTTTTGTGTTTTCAAAGCATTCCAGTATTCGTCGTACTGAATGAATCGCATTTTGAAAAACGGCAGACTGAGGATTTCGTTTTCGCCAGACGAATAGCCGAGTACAAAATCGGGGAGTAGCTGGTCGCGAAGTTCAAGAGTGACGTCACCGCTGTCATAGCCGACTTCGTCCGGCGGGTTGAGCCACTCGATACTGGGTGATTCATCGGCAAGCTTCGTGATGCTTACGTGAGCATACATAAAACCGTCTGTGATTCCGTCCTGGCTGTACGGAACACGAATGAGGTATTCCAACTCAAATGCATTTGGAATGCCGTGTCCGTCATTGAGTCCATCAGGATTGCTTTCTTCGTCGTAGAAGAACGCTTCAGGGAGAAAACTGCGCCGGACTCGGAGGATTTCGAGTTGGAAGAAGATGGCGGCGAGGAGTTCGAGCAGGTTGGATTTGCCGCTGCCGTTGCGGCCTGCACAGATGAACGGAGTGAGGCCCGGCGAGTTTTTTAGTTCGTCTTCGAGTTCCCATTCGGAACGGAAATGGTATTCGAAGCCGGGTTGCAGGCTGCGGAAGGCTTTGATGTCCGTGAGTTTCAGGCGAAGCAGTTTCACGAGCGATCAATCCTTAGCTGCGGAAGCTCGGACTGGATTTTCCGTGTCGTCGTATTCTGGTGTTAGCTCCCCGCTCGCGCGGTTCTGGAAGATCCAGTCCTTGATCTGATCGTATTCAGCGACGCCGATTTCATGGGAATAACCGTCAAGATCTTCGATTGATTCCAGCTCTGACAGCTTTTGCTGAACGAGTTCAAGAAAGGACTCAGCAGCAATCGAGGCTTTGCCAAGATGCTTGGTGTACGCCGTCAGCCAATTTTTAAGCACCGTCTTCCGGCCCTGGGCACTTTTGAGCCTCTTAACGTCCCCTGGTGAAGGAAGCTGGAAAGGCTGGTCGTCAACGGGCTCGTTCATCGGCTCGTTCGTTTCTTCAGTATCGAGTTCTTCTTTTGGCACAATCACACGTGACAAATCCAACTCGCTCTTGAATGCCCGATCGGCTATGACTGCATACAGTGTTTCGTGGTGGTCCAAGCTGGCTTGTAGACTGGACTTGAGGCCTTGGATTTTTGAAACAATCTGCGCGAATGTGTTCTGAATCGAAATTGGCGGACATGGGATCCTGATTTGATTCAGATTGGCCTTTGAGATGTTTGGCATTGATCCCGCAGCGCCATTTGCAGTGGATTGAATGGCTCGCCGCTGGGACTGGGAAATCAAAAGCTGCCATAAGTAAATGGGGTTGAGCTCCACATCTCCACGGATTGCCAACCGAAAGATGAGGTCAGGCAAAAGCAACTTGGGTCGCGTTTCGAACACGTATGCGGACGCGGCAACAAGTTCGTAGGTGTTTTTCCGGCTGAAGAGCACGTCGCCTACTTTTACCTCAACTGCTGAATGTGGTCGAATATCAACAGGCAGTGCCTTGTTGTCGCCCTCTTTGTAAACGCAGCTTGTGACGGCTCCTAATTTCAGAACACCCCATTCATCACTGCCTGCAGGTCGAGCCTCACACGTGGGGCTCTTTCCACTTTGGATGTCGGTCAACAATTCGGAAAACGGCTTCTTATCCCAACCTTTCTCATTGCGGACGGGATCGCCGAACATGTCGAGGAAGACGCTTTTGAGGAGGTCGTCGAGTTGTTGCAGGTGTTGTTTCCGCTGGGCAATCAGCCCTTCTACTTTGCTGAGCAAATACGCAATGCGTTTTTGCTCGTCCAGCGGGGGAAGCGGGATCAATGTTTCACGGATAATTCCCTGACTAATATTCGGTTGTCCTCCACCGACTCGCCTACTGAGCCATGTCGGAACTTGTGCTTGAAGTGCGTAGAAAAGGTATTGGCGGTCCGCACGTCGCTGGTCCGGAATAATATGGCAGACGGCCTGATTGGTAGCCGCCTCAATCCCGAGAATACCGACTCGCCCGACTGTTGCGCCGTAGAGTGCTACCAGAAGTGCACCGCGGGGAAGGAGTTTCGCTGCCGATTCCTTGAGACCGAGGACGGTTATCGTCTCTTCCGTTTTGCGGATAGTGTTCTCGCGAAGTTCTCCGGACTTGACCCAAGGAATTGGCCCGCCAAAATACAGCGACTCCTTCGCACGCGATGGCGTTCCGCCACTCCCTGTTTCACAAAAGTCGGCGATAGGCACGAGTGGTGCCAAATCCGTACGATTCGATATCATTGCAACACCTGCACGGCTTCCGAGAGAGTGATATGGCAGATTTGTCGCGTTCTGCTGTGATGCCTCATGTTCCGTCTTCCAATCGCCTGCGTTCGTGCTCGAGTTGATTCTGCAGCATTTCTTTGGTGGGCAGTTCCAACTGGTACTTGGCAACGAAGAGCTGGTTGTCCATTCCGGCTAAGGCGTACTCGGCGAGGGCGTGGTTTTTATCGGTGCAGAGCAGAATGCCGACGGGCGGATTGTCGCCTTCGGTCATCATGTTGGCGCGATACCAACTGACGTAAGTATTGAGCAGGCCGAGGTTCTCATGGCTGAAGCGTTCGAGCTTCAGTTCGACCAGCACGTGACACTTGAGAATGCGGTGATAGAAAACCAGATCGACAAAGAAATGCTCGTCGCCGATCAGGATGCGTTTCTGGCGAGCTTCAAAACAGAAGCCGTGTCCGAGTTCCAGCAGGAAGTTCTGCAGTTTGTCGATCAACTGCTGCTCCAGATGCGATTCGCTCATAACCTCGGCGGGCTTCAAACCGAGGAACTCGAAAATGTACGGATCGCGAATGTTGAGCTGCGTGTTCTGTTCTGCCGACTGATTCGCCAGTTCGGCCAGTTTGGCTTTGTTATGTGACAGGCCAGAGCGTTCGAAGTACAGACTGCCGATCTGTCGTTTCAGCTCGCGGACGGACCAGTTGCCCTGCAGGCATTCGACCTCGTAGAATGCTCGCTGCTGAGGGTTATCGAGCCGGAGCAGTTCCGCAATGTGGGTAAAGGAAAGCTGGGAAATCAGCGTTTTACCGGAAATTGCTGGCGATTCTGGTGGCGCGGTCTGAATTCGGGAGTCAGCGACTCCCGAATTCGTCAGACGAGGAATTCGGCTCGCCAATTCGGGAGTCAGTGACTCCCGAATCTGCGGATAGGTCTGATAAAACTGTCGGTACCGACGCAATTCCCGCTCGTCGCAGCGCGGAACCTGTTTCTGCCGTAGTTGCACTGACAGCTTTGCGAGCAACGCCATCCCATAGTCCGCTCGATCCTGCCCCGCTTGCTCGTATTCGGCAATATGCAGACCAATCAGCCAGTTTCGCAGCGTCAGGCTGACGTTAACGGCCTTGTTCGCCTGAGCGGCCAACTCCTGATGTGTTTGGCGGATCAGGTCGACCAAATCAGTAAAAGTTGCAGTGGTGAGTGTCGAGGACTTTTTCATCCGATCATGTCCCGCAGTTCGAGCAGCTCTTTGACGATCCCGGATTTGATCCTGGCCAGGTCTTTGTCGCTGGTCTCGCCGACTTCGGCTTTGATCAGTTTGTCGAGGATCACTGACGGGGCTTCGTACTGGATTTCTTCGAAGACGTCGATTTTGTAGCGGCTGAAACTGAGGTCGTAATCTTCGGCTTCGATGTCTTTGCGAGGCACGAAGAAATGTTGCTGTTTACGATCGGATTCGGCCTTGGGCTTGCGAGCCTTGAACAGAGTGACGATGTCCTGAAGGTCTCCGTAGCCGGGTTGCTTGTTGCGTTTGTCATCCAGAGAATAGCCGTCGGACTTCATGTCGTAAAACCAAACGTGCTGCGTCGCGGGTTTGGTGACTTTCTCCTTCGGGCCGTAGACCTTGGTGAATAGTAGTATGGCGGTGCTCACTCCGGCGTACGGTTTAAAGACGCCGCTGGGCATGGCAATGACGGCTTTCAGATCGCAGCGATCGACGAGCAATTGCCGCAGGCTCTTGAACGCATTGCCGGAACCGAACAGCACGCCTTGCGGGACGATGACGCAGGCCGTTCCGCCTTTCTTCAGCAAGCGGTAAATGTTGGCGACAAACAAGAGCTCTGACTTGGTGGTATCAATGATCAGGTTTTCATTGATGTCGCCCTTATCGACGCTGCCCGTGAAGGGCGGGTTGGCCATCACGATGTCGTATTCGGCTTCCTGGTTAAAACTTTTGCTGAGCGTGTCCTTGTAGTCAATCATCGGCTCGTCGATACCGTGCATCATCAGATTCATCAGCCCCAGTCGCACCATGGTGCTGTCGATGTCGTAGCCGATGAGCGTCTGTGCCAGGATAGTTTGAGCATTTTCTGTCAGACCAGCCGCTACCGATGTTCGCACGAAGCCGTCTTCGTCGGGTTGCAGATTTTTCCTCCCGGCTTTCACAGCAAGCTGCGTGACAATGCTCTGGTAGGCTCCCAACAGGAAGCCCGCGGTCCCGCAGGCCGGATCGACGATGCGATGTCCGAGCTGCGGCTGCACGAGTTCAGCCATGAGTTTGATGATATGCCGTGGAGTTCGGAACTGGCCGTTCTTTCCGGCGGACGCGATTTCCGACAATAGCATTTCATAGACGTCTCCCTGAATGTCCTGGAATGCCTGGCCTTTTTCCTGCGAGTCCTTTTCCATGATCTCGAAAATTGTGTCGATGGTCTTCACTGCTTCGACCAGCAGAGCCGGCTTGGGGATGATGAAAACAGCGTTCTTCATGTGATGGGTGAACTTAGAGACTTCGCCGTTCATGTCTTTGAGGAATGGGAATACTTTCGACTGAACGTGAGTCAGCATCTCTTCCGCCTGCATTCGCTTGAATTCACTCCAACGAAGCGTATTCTTGTCGATGGCGAATTTCTTTGGGTCGTCCTGGTTGCGGTATTCGGGCGGAATCCATTTGCCCTTGAATCTGGACGTATATTTTTCACCGGTGAACTCGGCATCGGCTTGCTTCTTCTGATCCAGCTCATCCAGTCGCTTCATAAACAGCAAGTAGGTGATCTGTTCGATTGCTGTCAGCGGGTTGGAAATTCCACCGCTCCAGAACTTATTCCAAAGTTGGTCAATAAGGCTTCTGAGTTCGGGGTTGTTTTGAAGCATGGTTGTGTTTCGCTATGTCCTTGCGTTTTCGTTGTTCGATCGCAGGCTGGAAGCCTACGCCCAATGCTACTCGATTTGTGATTATAGTAGCCATCACTCTCCGAGTGATGAATGCCAAGGGCGGCGTTTTGTGGCCTGCCTCACTCGGAGAGTGAGGTCTACTTTGTCAAATCAACTTACGATGCCAGTGCCGTTGTCAGGGTCAGAATTTCGTTGATCTCGGTCGGGCCAAAAATGCCCCGTATGCCCTGAGGATGCAGGATTGTAAACGGTGAACTGATCAGATCTTTCTTCTCGACCTTCTCCCGTTCCAGGATAAAGCCTTTCAGCAAACTCAGGAACTCAAGCTGACGGCTATTCAGATTTGAATGCTGTTGAATGAACTGATCGAAGGCCTCGGCGACAGTTTCTGGAAAACTCTTCAGCACTTCGATGCCCAGAATGTGGCGGATAAACTGTAGGAACCTGGCTTTGCGATTCTGGTAAACTTGCTGGAGCAGCTGTTCGGTAATGTGCGGATGTTCGGAGTGCAGCAGTTCCGCCAGTTCCGTTGCTTCACTTTCAGTGACCTCTTCGCCGTTCCGGATTTTCAGCAGCACGGGATTGTAGTCTGTGAGTTCCACGATGAGTGCTTCGACCATTTCGCGATATCGGGTGATGCTGACGGCTTCGTTCTTTGGCCCGAACTCCACGAATTCTTTCCGAAGCACTTCGTCCTTGAGATCGAGGTGTGTCGTCGAGCCAGTTGGCTGGGACTCCCGGAACGTCATCAGAGGACCGAGCTTCTGATTCAGTTCATCCAGAGAATCTTCGCGGTGCAGTTCATCATCAAATGACCAGAATGCATTCGTTTGAGCCTGGCGAATGAGTGTTGCTTCTGCCTGAACGAAATTCACGCTCAACGGTAACTCAAAGATCTGCTCGACGATGGCGTCCTTGAGCGTCTCGGCGAGTTCCGTTTCCTTCGAAAGTTGGGCCAGGGAATATTCCAGCAGATCGCGTTCGAAACGCAGAGCTTTGAAGTCGACGTCGGAAACGGTCCGGAAAAGTGGTTTGATTTCGTTTCGCAGGAATTCCAGTCGCTGATGTGAAAGGTCCGTCCAGAAGTCCTCGTCGGCGACCTGTGCAAGACTCGCTGCCGCTTCCTTGATCACCACGGAGCCTGACGGCAATGCAATGATGCTGCGTCGAAGCTTGTGGGCTTCTCGGTCAGCAATGGCATGGTGTCCCGCGTCGATGGCTTTTTCGATCTTGTCGATCCGCAGCCCGACGACTCGGACTGGAAGTGGAAGCTGAGCTGTCGCCGTCTTACCTTTGGGGTTCAGTTTGAAGTATTCAAAGTTGTCCCAGCAATCGAGGATCAGAAAGACGTCTTTCTCCAGGCACCACGGCTTTGGCTTGTTCGATTCGAGCAGTCGCGTTCCACGTCCGATCATCTGCCAGAATTTAGTGTAGGAATACACGGGTTTGGCAAACACAAGGTTAACGATTTCACGGACATCAATGCCGGTGTCGAGCATATCAACACTGATCGCCACTCGTGGCATATCGCTGTTGGTGAATTGATCGAGGAGCCCGCCTTTGCCGTAAACTCGCGGGTCATCGGAGACGAGGACCTTTGCCAATTCTCCGGCATACTGTGGATAGAGCTTGTCGAACACTTCTTCCATGCGTCGGGCGTGAGCTTTTGATGTGCAGAAGAAGATGGTTTTCCCGGGCAGCACGCCGTTCGCATCTTTGATGCACTCTTCCATGAACTCGCGAACGATCAGAGTGTTCGTGCCCTTGTTGGTGACCTGCTTTTCCAGTTGCGTTCCTTCGAAGTTGATTTCTTCAACTTCCTTGCCTTCCAGAATCAGCTTCTTCTGATCTTCCAGCGAGATTGTGCGCTTGCTGATGCCTTCGATCTGAAATCGTGTCTGGATCTTCATGACCTGAAAGTTGCACAGATACGGAGGCACGTTATTGACGGCCTCATCGTAGGTGTAGGCAAATGTCGGAAGGCCATCTTCGCAGTGGAACACTTTGAAAGTGTTGTGATCGATCAGGTCAGTCGGTGTTGCCGTCAGGCCCAGCGTGATCGATTTGTAGTAGTCAAGGATCTCGCCATAGGTGTTGTAAATCGACCGATGACTTTCATCGACGAAGAGAAAGTCAAAGAAGTGCGGTGAAAGTGTTTGCCCGCTTTCTCGGATGATGTTCAGCATCGTCGGGTACGTGGCAACATAGATCCGCCGATCTTTTGCGATCAGTTTCTCGCCGGTATTTGGCCAGCGGGGTTCGTTGGGCAGATGTTCCTTAAATGCCGCGAGAGCTTGTTCGCGCAGGGCAATACGATCGACGAGGAACAGGACTCTTTCGGCATGACTGGCTCGCATCAGTGCGTCGGCCAGTGCAATGCAGGTTCGAGTTTTACCGGTCCCGGTTGCCATGACCAGCAGGAAGTCTCGCTTCTTTTGTTCAATGCCTTCCAGCACAGCACGGATGGCTCGAATTTGGTAGTCGCGACCTGCGATGTCGGTGTTGATCAGTTCCTGTGTCAGCGGCTTTCGATTTCGGCGAATGTATTGCATCCGCTCCAAATCATCGCGAGTTGGAAAACCGACAATCTTGCGAGGCGGATAGTTTTCAAGGTCCCAGAAAAAGATCTCGTGACCATTAGTGTAGAAACAGAATGGGAGTTCGCCGCCGTGCTGCTTTTGAATGTGGTAGCAGTACTGCTTGGCCTGCTCGCGGCCAATAGCGGCATCGACACTGGATTTTTTCGCTTCGACGACGGCCAGTGGCTTTCCGTCTTTTCCCAGGAGCGCGTAATCGCTGAACTGTTTCGACTGATACGATTCTGGCTGATCAGCGACTGCGTCGCTGGATGCGATGCGGATTCCAAGTTCCGGCTTCACCTGACTCAGGTCCGTGACGTCCCATCCGGCCGCAGTGAGCCGACGGTCAATGATTTCTCGACGGGTGTCTTTTTCGTTGGTCATTTAATTAGGACAAAAGGAAGGCCGGACAGAGTTCTTCGCCGAGAACTAACGCCAAAACTTCAAAGAAACACTTGATGCTGGTCAAGTACAATCAATCGCTTCATCATCTGGTCAGTAACGCTGCTGGCAGGCAAAGAGGCATTTTGCCCCCCCCCCTCGATCCTTTTCAACTCAGTCGCGACCGAACTCGTTCCTGTGGTTCGGCCAGCTTCGTTTTCAGTTCGATGTCTGAATGAGAGGATAACTCTTGAGTGCCAGAAACGACATCACCGAGGATCTGCTGAATCGCCTGAATTGCACCAAGAATTGTGCCCTCTTCACGTCCCTCTTCAATTCCCTGTTTTCGAGCAGTCGACAGCATCCAATCGTAGTCTCGCTGAGCTTTCTCGCGTTGATCGTGCATGGCTTTTTCCTCTGTCTTTGAAGAAATCGTTTCGAGGCAACCGATGACCGGCTGAAATTCCAGATCAGGAAACATCCGCCGAAGGTCTTCAGCCGTATATTCGTTTCAAACCATCGCTGATTGTAGCCATTTCGCGACTGTCGATGTAGTCAGCAAACCGTGATGAAAAGCGACAACAGACAACAGTGGTTCGCCTCGTCCTGCCGCAAGACGTCTGTGTTGTGGGCGGCGCAAAAGGGGTCGGGAGCAATAGTGTTCGGCACGGATGTTGCTTGAGGTTCGGGTCAATTCCCAGTCCAGAAAAATGTAAGTCTTTGGCACGATTCATGCGCATGTGCCCCTCTGGTGACTTCCGTCTGACAGAGTGACATTGCGAGCGGCGATTGTGGCAAAGCATGCCAGACAATCTGATGAACGACTTAATGACGATGCAGCAATCGTTGCAGAGTCGCACGACGCTGCGCGGGCTGACGACGCGACGCCCGACGACGCGAATGCCAAAGCTCGTCGCGGGCGGAAACCAAAGCCCGCGATTGAGCCGTCTGATCTTCAGGGACTCAAGTATTTTGACAAGCTCAAGCCGCTCCTCGCTCGGCTGCACGAAGTGGGCACAGAACGCGATTCCGCAGGGAATCGCGATCTTCACATGGATCAGTACTGCCTCCTTGTTCTGTTCTGGATATTCAGTCCCCTGCTGACATCCATGCGAGCATTGCAAAAAGCCGATGAGCGTGCCGTGATGGCGCGCACGGTGGAGTCCGATCGCTGTTATCTGATGGATCGCGGTTACGCAAAGTTCCTGCTGTGGAATGTGATCCATGCTGCCGACAGCAGTTAAGCACCCATTGGTAAGTTTTGGGGCAAAACGATCGATTGCGCAAACAGTATCCGGAGACTGACGTCTCGCGGCTCGCCGAGTTCCAGGCGAGCAGTAGACGTTAGTCCCCTGATTGTGATTCCTGCGATTTTGCCATTTAACTAGTGCATGGGTGCTTATCTGGAAATTATCGCGTGCCTGCTGATTTTGATTTACACAGGCCTCGCGCCGACGAAGCGGACGTTTGAAATGATCTGCCTGTCTATGTCCGGCTGGGCGTCGCTGGAAGAGCTGGAACGGCACATCGAAAAATTAAGACCTGCCAAAAAGTAGGCCCCCGCGCGTTTGGTCGTGCCGGGCCGTTCGCTGCTGCGCGCTCCGAAAAACCAACACTCCGCCGGAGCCATTCATCGGAACTCCGCGACTCGCCAATCAACCAAGCTCCCGTCACAATCCACAAGCACGCAACCGGCGTGCCGAACACTATTGGATCCAATCCGCTTTACCAATTTGACGTCGGGAACCGAAACTATTTGCTGAGCGTCAAATGCACCCGCCTTGAGGAACCGAACGTGGGTTGCCACCTCGAATCTCGAACCGCGAGTGCTAGTGGTCTGTCACAGCTAAATTTCAGGGTACGACGGACTTCCAGTCCGTCGAGAAAGGTTACCGCCGACGGACTGGAAGTCCGTCGTACAAGCAATGCTCAACCCTAAATTTAACGCGTGACAGACCACTAGTCGTGTGTGGAATGATCGTCATCAGCACGCGATCATGATCATCGTCAGCAGGTACGCTCAGTATCAAGCAAGGTCGAACCTTCGCCAACATGCCAAGATCAACGATCCAGCAGTCACCGCGAGTTGGCATCGTTGCCATTGCTTTCCTCCGCGTCCAGCATTTGGAACAAATCGTCACCAATCGACGTCAAGTCGTCGTCAGACAACGGGGTGTCGGGCAAAGCCAACGTTCGACGCAATAACTGCGTGACAAGTTCGTACTGCTCGGTGGCTGGCAGCGTATCAAATGCAGCTAAAAGCTGGGCTGAAGCATCGGACATCGTAGCCTCCCTGGGCTGTTCAGCTAACGGGGCCTATCCCGATAACATCCTCGGGCGAGGGCTGTTTTATCCACCGAGAGTGCAGTTGTCAAGAATTGAAAAGGACTGAGTGTTGACAAGCAATTCAGTTGATTTAGCGTTCGACACATCGCGGTGAGAGGTCGTAGACCTCGTTGGCCGAGGCAAATCAAATATTGACACCCTGGCTGTGATACTCCCACATTGGAGCGACTTGTCAGGTGCCACATCCGCCTTGACACGCCAAAGAGAGAATCACAGGTACCACCCATCGGTACAAATCTCGGATTGGCGACTGCCCTTTGTCGCGTTATTTCAATGAGTACACCTGACGGCTGAGTCTGTTATTGAGTGAGCGGTTACAGCCGGTTCGTTCGGCCTGGCGTTTCAATGACAATGGGCGGCCGACTCCGGAGGGGTGCCATTTGCCGAAGCGACGCACGCAGCCCACCCAGATCTCAGCGGATATCCCCATGCGATCGAACAGCGGCTTTAGATCTGTCGGAATCGTGCCCAGCTTGCCGTCGCGGCGAATCTGACGGCCCGTCCAGTCCAGCAGTTGCAAGTATTCCGCCACAGTCATCGACAGGAACCCCTTGTTGCTCGCCCGTCGCTTAGTTGGCTTTTCGCGAACGGCTTTAGTTTTCGGTCCCAGTGCAACCGGCTGCAACCAGCCCGCGTTTGGTTCATGTTCGCATGCGCGATCTGCGGCGGCGACGCTGCTGACTTCCGAAGCCTGCTTCAGGTCGGCAACTGCCAGACGTTCTGCCAGAAACTCAAATCGATGGCGAATCCACTCGCGACGATATGCGAAGTTCTTTCCGATCCATGATCGTCCACGAAAAGAAACCCTCGACGCACGCAACCATTGATTCAATCCACACCGCAAATCTCATCTTCCGGACAACTTTGCGTTCCGACTCGCACACCCCATGACTCAACCCCAGTCTGAGCAAAACCAAACCTGATCGGCTCCTATTTTACAAACTGACCAGACTGTTAACGACCAACGGGTGCACCGGTAGTTCTGTCAATCAGCTGCGTCGCTTTATCAACGTTCCGCATTGGCGTCCCATATCGAGTTTGTGGCTGTCTGGCAGAACCGTTATTGATCTCGGCACCGAGGCATATCCCAATAACATCCTCGACCAGAGCATAGCCAGTGCGTGTCCTGAAATGCAGTTAGCCAGCGGGAGCGTTACCGGAACATCGTCTTACGTGCGACTGAAGACTTGGCTTAAGCTGTCGGCTGGGTGTTCCGAATTCGTGTGTGAGTCGAAAAAGCTGCGTTTCGAAGCGGATTTGTCAGCGGAAGCGCGGACCTTCGGCCCAAGAATTGAACATCCTGCACTCTGTCTGAGGATCAAATCAGCGTCGTCAGCCCGCTTTGCGGCGACTTTGCGCCGCCTCGCTTTCCGGACACTCTTTCGCAATCAGCAGCCGCCCAAGCGTCTGCATATTGCGACCCAGTATGGCCAGCGACATGTAACGTTCGAATCCGATCTCAGAAAAGTCACGACAGCGTTCCACACCATTGCCGCTTTGCAATCCGCCGATCGCAGATTCCACTCCCGGATGATTTTGTAATGCCTCCATAAAATCGTCGCTGGCTGTCTCCAGTTGTTTGGCTGACTGTTTGACCCCCGGCTTTGGCAGACACAAACTCGGAATCACATCCGCCAGTTGCTCCTGATTCTCCGGAGAATGAAAACCACGGTCGAAGGACAGACGCTTGATCCGATTTCCGAAGCGACTCTGAACCACCTTTGTCTCTGCAGCAGCGACACCGGAATCGCAGGCGTCGCGTCTCATGAGTTTGCCATGCACGATAACACCGGCTGCATCTTCGAAGACCAGCACCTGACGTCCAAACTGAACAGGTTCGCCAGCCTTACCTCGCTTATATAATTGTGTATGCGGTTCGAATATACTGAAAAGCTTATCGCTGTTCGGGACAGATTCGCCAAGCAACACTCGACGGTTCGTCGTGTTCATGACTCGCTCTGTACGTGCAATGAATGCCTGCAGCGTATTCGGCCCAAAGACATCATCCGCTGTGGGTTGCGGCAGACACAGGTCGATGCATAATTTGTTTCCATCACGAAGGAATCGGCACGCACCTCCTCGATCGCATCGGGGACGACCGCGTGTCCGTTGGCGATGATGATCTGACTGATTGCATCAATGGTGGACGGCTTCAACAAACAGACATTGTTGCGAATCGTCCGCCAGGAAAAGTTCGTCTCACCATCCCACGGACCAATGCCCATAATGGCGCGCAGACGACTGTGATTCTCAGCGAGATCCTGCAGATGATCGTACGTGAAATTGCATCCGAGCCGTACTCCTGCAAGCACCATGATGTGCCAGTAGTCCATACCCGTTCGACCACAGTCGCTACGTGTATCGGCGTTGACATCGGCTTCGATGAGCTTCATCACTGCGGCAGTGGTTTCGGCGTTTGAGTACACCTGCTGCAGGGCTCGAAGGACCGGAACGATGCGGTCGCGACATTCCAGATTCAGCGGGACTCGGTCGATCGGCAGACTGTCCAGCCGCAGTTGGGTTGAGTATCCTTTTCGCATCCTTGGCTCCTCGAAGATTTGAGTAAAAAAACCGTTTTGTTGTGCTTTTCAATCAACTCTACGGCTTTCCATCTCTTCTTCGAGGGGCCTTTTTTCCTTCTTCCTCTGCATTTCTTCGCGTCTTCCGATTTCAGGACACGCACTCGCTTGCCCATTGGGAGTGCAGTAGTCAAGAAGGTCAAACGACTTGTCAGATGCCAGGCACGATGAAACATACGCGGCGATTACCGTTGAAGGTATTTGCCTCTTCTGTCCGCCAAAGCAGACGATAGAATGATGACAATTGTTTCGACGGGGGTTCCTGGCATTTGCGGGTCTGCGGTCGGAACATAACTCAAACAGGATCACGTAATGATTGCCATTCGACAAATTCACGAGCAACTGGCTAGTATGATCGAAGTTCCCGTCGAGATTCGAAATCGGCGAACGGAAGTCATTTTTCTGGTCGTGGATGGCGCGACGGAATCACCGAGTGAGGATCCGGACGGACGCGATTTGACTGCTGATGAATTCTTTGGGGCATTGCCAGATTTTCCTGAGCGTGCGCCTCAGGGTGAATTTGAGACTCGGCTGGAACTGCCGTAATGTTTCTGCTGGATACAAACGTTTGCATCCGCTTCCTGGAGGGTCGAAGCGAGAGACTTCGACAAAAGTTTCTGTCTATCCCCAAATCTCAGAAGTGCCTTTGCTCAGTTATTGTTGCCGAATTGCTGTTCGGGGCCGCCAAGTCAAAACGGGTGCAATTCTGTGTTGCGTATAACAAATGCAGTGTTTACGCAGGGTTTTGAGTCGGTTTGAGTTTAGGTTCAGATTTGGCGGTCATGGGGGAGGGAGTCCAGGTCCAGTCCGCAAGACAGGTTGTTTTTCTAAGCTGTCTCATCTCGGACATGCGGTCATCCCAGCGGTCGGACATCACAAGAGCTCTCAGCTGAAGCATCGATTCGGCATTTTCTTCGCGCCAGAAGATGCCGTTGCCTTTCA
>Ga0335398_10005504_pt1 | contig 16661 bp, 13 predicted proteins | sample BON03_FD_205742 | JGI IMG/M metagenome (GOLD analysis project Ga0335398, IMG submission 205742) | Freshwater microbial communities from Lake Bonney liftoff mats and glacier meltwater in Antarctica - BON-03 (spades assembly) (version 2) | ecosystem: Environmental > Aquatic > Freshwater > Ice >... | reverse complement strand
CTCAAGACAGACCGGTCACCCGATCCGCCCCTCCGCTGAAGGCCGAAGTGGTTGGCTAAACCTTCTTCGTAAGATACTTTCATTCTCTACTCCAAACCGGTTTTATCCCGGCACACCTTGACACCTTAAAGCGTCGTCGTGTCAAAAACGGAAACGGTACGTGACACCTTAAAGCGTCGTCATCGGCAGCATCGGCTCCGTTTTTGTAGAGGAATTGGCCAAGCGCTCCCACGAAAGCCGCGACGGCGAAACAGATGATGGCGGATAGAGGCGTGTTCAAGAAGTCCTGTTCGATTTTGAGTGAGGCGGCACAGAAACTTTTAACCAGATGCCGCTTTGCCGCTTTTCTTCAACATTGCCGGCTAACCATGCGTTTTCCGAACAAGGCCGACAATCAACTGGAATATTTCCAAAGCATGATCCCTGCACCTGCCCAGTAAAAAGCCGTGAACGCAGCGGCTCCCCCGAGCCATTGTTTCATATTGAAACGTTGACCGCTTTGGACGCTTTGCTTTACGAACCACAGGAAGGGCAGCGCAACGGGAAACCCAATGAGAAACGCCCATTCGAACGCAAGACTTAGACGACGACAAAGCAAAAAATACCCCAGACATGTCAAGACAAACGCTACGAGGGTAAGCCTCGCCACCCAAGGCCGTCCGTTCCATGACAAATCATTGTTTTTCAGTCGGCAGATAACACACTCGAAGGCGATCAGCAACACGATCGGCCAACTGAAATAGAACTCCTGAAGCCAACGTCCATACAGCGTTGTCCCCAGAATGCCGAAGGTGAGAGCCAACGTCAAAAATACAGGCCGCGCTGGAATTCGAATCAACATTTTCGAAACCGTGACGGCTAACAAAGGGGCTACAACCCAACCAAGGAGCAACGACATGAAATACCAACGCGTCAGCCAAGAGGCCTTTGGTGCCGTCATCGCATAAGTCGGCTCGGTCCCGAGAATCATGGCCGATAAATCAATAAATTCCGGTTGCCAAATGGCGGCGGCAAACTCGATTTCGTCCTCTGGAAGGCCCAGATCATCGAGATCACCAAGATACACGCACACTGCCTTGGAATGGTTCCGAACGAAAACACATCGGTTCATCAAAGCCGGCTGAACCCAACAGATTTCTCCACCCAAAATTCGAGTCCGCGCGAGTTGCACGAACGAATCGGGTTGTGCTTTGCAAAGGATCAGTTCACCAGTATCGTTGAATAGAATCAGCTTTCCGTCTGCATAAAGCGTGCTTACATGTCCGACGTCGGTTTCTTCGCTCGTTGATTGGCTGGAAACAAATTCATCGTCGGTCAATTTCCGTCGACTAATCGTCCCGTTCGTCCAACGAGTTTGTCCAGAAACAAAGTCGATGCAAGCAAACTGGCCGCGTGAGGGACGGTGAACTTTTGATTGAACGTCGCGCAGATCAAAACCGTATAGTTCGTCGCCAACCAAAACGCTTGATGCGACGTCGTTGGACATCGTATCGATCTTGTAGACAGTTTTCAATCGAATGCTTCCTGAGTCAGACGACAGTTGGAACAATTGTGAGCCAGCCCGAAACGGCCCCGATAACCACAGATAGGGCTCCCGGTAAATTGGCCAAGCGGAATGCTCGTCGTAGTCAAAAGAAATCTTGAACTTAGCCAGTTGAAACCCATCCGCACGATCAAATATGCAAAGGCTGTTCTTGAAATATCCAACGATGAGTTTTCGCCCTCCCAACTCGATCGGCAATGCAGAACAATAGCTGATCTGATCGTTTCCAGCGTTCCAAACCACCGATCCATCAGTTTCGTCAAAAGCGACCATCGAGGCGTCAGGGCCACCGATTGGCAAAATGACTTTTCCTTCAATGCAAACTGGAGAGCAGGCATAGCCAAATTCTACGTCAGGTGCGCCGAACTTTTCAGCCGCGTCTACGGACCAAATAGGTTCGCCCGTTGTCATGTCGAGACATCCAACAACACCAGATGGTGAAGTAAAGAAGACTCGACCTCCGCTGATCGTTGGAGTTGATCGAGGACCTGGATAAAGTGAAGCTGGTTGATAGGGCCACGCGTAGCGATGTTCCCAGATTGTTTCCCCGTTTTTCGCGTTGATGCAAACGACGAATTGACCGGAAAGCGATTGATATTGAGTGTAGACTCGTTCGGCCTCGCCGACGAAGGATGAATAGCCGGCACCTAATTCCTTGATCCAAAGTACAGGCGGTCCTTTGTCTGACCAATTGTCAACGATGCCGGTTTCCGAAGAATGGCCATCAAATTTGTCACCACGGAAAAACTTCCAACTGTTCGTTTCTTGCGCGAACACGCCAGTGCCAAGTACCGGGGCCATAATCCAAACACACACACAAATCATAGTGCAGGACATTCTATATTTTAAAAACTTGTTTTGATTCACGATCACTTTCGCATGTCACTGAACATTTCGAATCCAATTTTGATAGCCCACTCAATCGGTTTTGGCTTTGTTTAATCAACAAATCTCCCGATTCAATTTTACAAGATATGTGGCGGGAATGTAGACGATGCCGTCGCTCTTCTCGGATGTTTCTTAAGAGTAAAAACATCGGAAATTCGGTTCCAACAAAACGTCGTTCTCGGCAAACCAAACGGGAGCAATGAGTTGGTGAGATTAGTGATTGATTTAAGAAACAACTGACGAAGTTGAGGCCAAAGAATTTCGATGCTCATTCCGATTGAGCTACGATGCCGCCAATGCCGGCGTCGGCGGGATTCGAACCCGCAACCGTCGAGTTGAATGTACTCCATCCCATCGAATGTACTCCATCCCTCGAGTAGTGGGCCCGTGCGTAAAAATCATGACCCAACTCCGCTCGAAGCCAGCTCGTGGGAAAGTTTTTCCCGCGCTGAACGCTCTCTCCGACGCCGCCGCGAAGTCAAACGCTCATATGTTACGCGATCTCCTTCGGCGTTCTCGCGTCGGATATTCAGAAAGCTAGTTTGTAGTAGATGATTGCAGTTATAGCGATGACGATGTCGATGACAAGTCTAAAATCCCATGTCAGATTGATCAAGTCCTCATTGTCAGTTGCGGTTCGAGCAAAGAGCATCAGGAAAACATTCGCGCAACTGGTCAGGGAAAATGTGATAAATGCGAGGAGGGGCAAACCTGCCCAACCCAAGTTTTGCCCCGGAGCCGGTTTGTACAACGAAACGACAATGATGAAGCCGATCAAAAAGTTGGCCGCCCATGCAATTGCGATGACCGGGCGAATGAAGGAAGGTAGCGCGGGGCAATTGCGAGAAATTGCCAACGGCGATGGAGTGTCGCCACGCCAGACCGTAAACCATGTCAAGCACTGGGAGGTCAATTGAGCGGGAATGATAATCACCGCAAGTGGAATCCACCATGAGGGCGGGATACTGTGCATCGATTGCTGCGGACGAGTAATGAATACGATTCCAATAAGGGTAACCGATGCCAAGGCGGCAAACATCGCATTGAATGTAGCGGCGGCATAGTAGCCAGTCGTTCTGATGCTCGATAGTTGTTGGTGCATTTGTCGCAAAGTGAGTTCAAGCGGTACATTCAATACAAGTGCCAGGCGCGCAAGTTGACATTCAATACAAGTGCCAGGCGCGCAAGTTGAGATGGTATCCAGTTGCCTCGCAAGCACATCGGTTGGCGGCAAGAGGGATGCAGCTATGTCTAAATCTCATCGGTTGGCAATGTTAGGGCAAGCTTCGTATGAATCTCCAAGCTGAGAGATCGGTTTTGGTTTCGGGAAGAGATTCGACCCATTCAGGGTCACAAAAACGCGGGGGATCGGGTCCGGAGGTGTTCGCTTCGCTCGACCTCCGGCTAATAGATCAAACCCTTTCAGGGTAAGGCTTGCGGTTTCTTCGATTGTCACCGAGGGGGAGAGTACTTCGATTTGGTTTTTCATCCCGATAGGGATCGTGAGCCATTAGCCGCCGGTTGAGGCACGACACCGGCGGTTACTATCTTTATAAAGCGTGTGGACCCTGAAATGGTCCAAGATTAAAGAGTAGGATCGTGTCGAAGAACGCGAATGTTTTTCGCACGATACGCTCCAGTGGTTTGATTGGCATCCTGGTTTCCAATGCCTCCCCCGCAGGACGGTACGTCGTTGGCCTAGACTGCGTCTCACCATCGGAATAATTCATGCTGGTCCGTTGTCCCAAGGCGTCATAAGCATAGGCCGTGGATTTGCTTTGGGCATCAGCGTAAGTAGTTTCCTTGGTCATCGCATCGATCGATTTGACCAAGCGACCATCGGCCTTGTAGATTGCCTGCCACTCAAACAGACTGTCTTTTACGCCGACTATGTTTCATACGATAGTTCGCCCAAGTGGTTTCTTTCGGTCCACTTTGCCGGATCGTGGCAGCCAACGTTGCGATGGAACCGACACTTAGTTCCGGTGCCAACGATCAGTCATCTGGCATTCAACAAATGTCGTGATGGAATTGGTTTGCAAATCCAGCGCATGCCGGCAATCTCTTTCCCGGGTTTACCGTTAGCCATTTATATCAATCTGTTGATTGAAACGCCGTTCAGCAAGTCAAGAACCAAGAATCAGGGGATGGCTTGCCCGCAACCTAACGGGGAAGCGGCGATTTAAAACTGGTGCCCAGGCTTGGGGCCATTCTCAGTCAACGTCAGCATTTCGGGCCCATCTTCAGTCATCAATATCGTGTGTTCAAACTGAGCCGACACTTCTCCATCGGCAGTTCGAACCGTCCATCCGTCCTGTGGATCTTCTACGGTCAACGCGATCCCACCATTGATCATTGGTTCAATCGTAAAGCACATCCCGGGTTCGAAATACTGCCGACGTGCTTCATTGGTGGGCACATGTGAAACATTGGGCGGTTGATGAAACCGGCGACCAATTCCATGTCCGACATACTTATCAACGACACCAAAATCAAATTGTTGGGCATATTGGGAAATAACTTCACCCACAACCGAGACTCGGCACCCCGGTTTCAAGGCAGCGATGGCTAGGTACAACGAATCGAAAGCACACTGCACGATTTGGCAGACTTGATCGTCTACCTTTCCAATGATAAACGTTTCGGACTGGTCGCCATGCCAACCGTCCACAATCGTCGTGATGTCGACGTTGACAATGTCGCCGTCCTTCAGCGAACAGGAACCAGGAATCCCGTGACAGACGACCTCATTAATACTGGTGCAACACGAATTCGGAAACGGGTGTTGGGGCCCGCCATACCCTAAGCATGCGGCAACATGACCGTGATCAGCGGTGAATTGACGCACGATGTCGTCAATTTCTATTGTGGTAATTCCCGCTTTGACCCAAGGGCGTAAATGATCCATCAATGACGCGTTAAATTGCCCGGCGGCGCGCATGCCATCACGTTCGGCGGTTGTCAGTTTCACTTTTTTTCGCTTGATTAGCATGCCTAAATCCGAATAGATTACTGAAAGAGTCGTTCCAATTTAGCCCCCGAAAACGTCCAGATCCGACGTTAACCTGCTCAGCTACCGTCCAAATCGGAAAGACCAGTTTATCTAATACTTCAGATAATTTCAGTAGTCTTTTGGGCATGCAGCAAGGGTTTGTCCGATTTGACCGTAATCGCAACAAAAGCGGCATCTACGTAAACCAGTGAAACTTTGCTAACGGTAACAAGTCATCCCCGCTGGCCGCCGGCAGTCTGTCCGACTTAGCGTTGGCTGGCCCCCTGCCATTCTTTGAAGCTGATTCGCTGAACCGGAACCCCAGGCAACGAATCCAAGAACTGGCGGCCATAGCCCTTGCTTTGGATTCGAGAATCCAAAATAACCACCTGCCCGTAGTCGTTGGCAGTGCGGATCAAACGGCCAAAACCTTGTTTGAATTTGATCACCGCTTCTGGCAATTGATAGTCGCCAAACGGATTCCCACCCCGTTCGCGAATCGCTTCCAATCGAGCTTCCAACAAAGGATGATCGGGAACACTGAACGGCAATTTCGTGATCATTACATTGGTTAACGCCGGCCCCGGAACGTCAACACCTTGCCAAAAGCTATCCGTCCCTAACAAAACGCCCTTGGGATTCGCCTTGAACATTTCCACCAACTTCGTTCTAGGCACTCCGTCACCCTGGGAATACAATTCCAAGTTCTTCGCGCGTAACCAGGGTTCCAACTTTCGTTGCATTTTGGTCAACGCACTGTAGGCCGTAAACAAGACAAATGTGTGTCCGCCATGATAGGCGATCCAATGGCACGCCGCTTCGAAGCAAGCGTCGTCAAACGCATCTCGAGTATCCGGAGGAGGCATATCAAAGCCCACAATCAGACGAGCCTGATTCTTGTAGTCGAAAGGACTGCCCAGTTTACGTTTTCGAGTCTTATTGAGTCCGATGCGAGAAGTGAAAAAATCGAAAGACGCCTTCTTTTCGTCGTCTTCACCGCCGGTCGCTAACGTCGCACTCGTCATCACAACCGAAGGTGTTTTGGCAAACAAGGTTTTCCGCAAAATTTGCCCGACATCAATTGGCGCTGCCATTAGGGCTGTTACCCAACCGCTCCGCCGCTGCCTGGTTTCAATCCAGTAAACCATGTTGTCATCCGTCTGCTGCAACCAATTCTTTACCGTTTGCGACAGCAACATCAAACTATCATGCGCCGAGATGAAATTTTTCTCGATCGATTCGTCTGTCACTTTAGTTGCATGCGACTTCAACTTCTTTGCCAAAGACGCCAACCGTTCACTCAAGATGTCTTCCAAAATCAACGGTTCTTTCACTCGAACCGATCCAGGTGTCAAACGCCCAGCCCACGCTTGGGATGGAAAGTTAGCACCGGCCGTCAGCGCATTGGATTCCGAACTATTGCGACTGGCCCCTTTATTAAACGAACGTTGATTTTCCCCGTACCATTCCAGGCAGCGTTCGAAAAACAGGTCGGCTGTCATCGCGACACGACTTACCTCTTGCTGCAAATTGCGCAAGTCATGTTCGACCAACAGCCCCTTGGAACTTCGTTCGTTATAAAGACGCGTCAGGCGATAGGTGACTTGATTACTGGCGACCCCAAGGCCCATATGGTCGGCAGCCACCGCTTCCATCGTGTGTGCTTCGTCAAAAATGACCGCATCGTAGTCTGGCAAAATTTTGACGCCTTCACGACGAAGAGCCAAATCCGTGAAAAACATCGCGTGATTCACAACTAGCACTTGTGCCTGAGCAGCTCGCCGCTTCGCCTTAAAGTGGAAACACTCTTCGTAAGTTTCGCACTTCCTGCCCAAACAATTGCTGGCGTCACTGACGACCTCTTCCCACACGCCTGAACTAGGACGAAACGGCAAATCTGAAAGCGATCCTTCGGTGGTTTCCTTGGACCAATTACGAATACGCCCAAGTTCCACCAATTCGCTTTGCTCGGCAAACAAACTGCTACTTCGTTGGACCGCATTTTTTAGACGCCGCAGACTGATGTAATTGCCCCGCCCCTTGACCAAAACCGCTGAAAAATCACGAGGAATCACGCTATTAAGAAGTGGCAAATCCTTACCGATCAACTGCTCCTGCAAACTGATGGTGTGCGTCGAAACAATCAGCCGACCGTGACGTTCCTCATTGGTTTTCGGACTCGAAGCTTCACGAAAATTGGCGTCGGTAATCGCCAAGATCGCTGGAACTAAATAGCCGAAACTTTTCCCAACTCCGGTTCCCGCCTCAACCACCAAGTGCTGCTCTTCCAAGATTGCCGACTGAACCGCATCCGCCATCTCGATTTGTTGCGGTCGAGATTCATAGTGCTGCAAACGCCTAGCGATCGAACCCTGCATCCCCAGAACGTCCTGCACGGACAATTCGTCGGTCGCATTGATCGGTTCCAACGAATTCAAATCCAGGGATTGAGAATCCACCGAATCATCGTCGGGAAGGTCTGAATTTTCGGAACTAGATTCGCTCAATGGATCGTCCTAAAGAGAGCAGGGTGATCATCAATTTTTTTGCCCAACGGCAACGGCAACGGCAACGCTGCTATAAAAGTTGGCCAAGCGAACCCGCTGGCTCCTAGCCTTAGCCGATCAAATGAGTACCAGGGAACGAAACCCAAGTCGGCCCAAGTCCCACAAATTTCCAGTGGCGCGGAAATTTGAAATTCACTTCGGGTCAGAATGCAAATGATGCTGTGATCGCAGATACTATTCAACCAAGCGATAACCATACCATTTTGGTGGATCATTGCTAGAACGTGAGGCGATCGTTCGAAACAGATAATACCCATTGGCAAGGGCCGGCATTGGACGAGTCGCCGCATCTGCCAGTTTCTTCTCACCCAGTTTGATAAACTTCTCCGAAGAGGGTTCAATCAACACCAACCGACTGTCCAGGGTTAACGCCAAGAATTTGCCGCTAGCCATAATTCCATGCGACAACGGCCAGTTTGCTTGATTCCACATCACTTTGCCGTCCTCCGCCCGGACGCATCTTAGCTGCCCATCGTTAAAATCTTCACGCCCGGTGGTGCCATACAAAAAACCGTCTTGAGCCACAGGCGTAATGTACTGACTTGCGAAGCTGGAGTTATTGCTCCAAATATCCGTTAATGACGGGTCGGCAGCGGTTGGCAATTTCACAACCCGGCCTCCAACTCCGTACGCTGAATTCAGGAAAACCTGATTGTTTTCCAGCAGAACCGGGCTGGCCCCGTTGACCGTTGCCCCTTTTTTGCCAAAGTCCGTCTGGGCAATGATCGTCCCATCGGCTGGATCGATCACGTAAAAATGCAATCGAGTCACAAACAGAGCGACATTTTTTCCGTCTAACTTGGCTGCGACGGGCGCCGCGTAACTGGGATCATCCTTGCCCGCTTTCCAACGCAAATCGCCGGTTGCCACCTCCAGGCCAATGACCGCTGCGGTGCGACTGCCGATATTGACCATCACGGTGTCGTCAATTACCAAAACCCCGGCGCCAAACCCAAAGTAGCCCTCACCGCCTGGCATTTCCTTGGCAAGATTCTTTTCCCACAACACATTACCAGCCTTGGCATCCACGCAAAGTAAAATTCCGCCGCCAGACCACGCGAAGATCTTTCCGTTGGCATACGTCGGCGTCGCTCGTGGACCTTTGTCTGGATCGGATCCGCCTGCATAGACCGCCGGGCGTTGGACCGTCCATAATAATTTACCATCAACCAAGCTGACCGCACGAAGCCGCAGCGTCTTGCCACTTCGGTCCCATAGATAAGCCACTTGCTTGACAATAATCGGCCCCGCAAAGCCCTCGCCAGCATCAATTTGCCAAGCCAATTTCATTTGGTCAGGCGTCCAACCGTCCGGCAGCGAAAACGACGACTTGCCATTTCGCGATGCCCCTAACGCTTGCGGCCAATCTTGACCTGCCGACGAATCTTCGTCCGCATCATCGGCGACCGGACCTTTCGTCACTTGCGTATTTTCGACTGAGCGGTTTCTATCCATTGACACAAACCCGGACACACTGGCTGACCAACAGAAGTTGGCACGAGATGGGCCCGAATGCCAATCCACTAAATGCCCAACCGCACTCACGGCACAGATGGACAACCACAGGAAACCCAAGCGTTGAGAAAATCTATTCATGATCACTGGCACGAATCGTACCTGCACCTTTCGATCTAAAAATCTGCTGGCAACCGCGTTTCCAATCGAAAACGCAACAGCGCCCTGTCGACAACGGTGTCCGCTTAACATCCACTACAAGTCACTACAGACGGGTGACGCACCCTGATCTAAGACCCGTAATCTAAGACCTGCGATCTAAGACCCGTAATCTAAGACCTGCGATCCCGCTTGACTTCGAACTGTGAGAAACGTTAACCCCGATCACAGATCCGTCTACCCGTGAAGACAAGTCGACTGTGACGGTCAGCGACGACAGGCAACCCGCTCAACAGCTAAGTTACGAAGCTAGACACAGTTACGAAGCTAGACACAGTTACAAAGTTAGGCACGGTCGGCCGGTCTGACAAACGTCCAGCCTGACCCACGAGTGTACCACAGAAGCGTTTCGGCTCCAAAAAAGTAACGAAAGTCCAGGGCGATGCATTCAACCCAACCCACAACTTTACCTGAAACATCGACGGCACCTTTATCCGCGACCGCCCAGGTCTTGGGCTTGGCGGCCTGGATGGCAATTTGCTTCGTCGCCGCGGGCGTCGGCTCTGGATTCACGGCCTCGGAAATCGGATCCTGGTACACTCAGATCAACAAACCGACATGGAATCCACCCAATTGGATCTTTCCGGTGGTCTGGACCACGTTGTTCGCCATGATGGGTATTTCTGCTTGGCTGGTTTGGCGACAGTACCCTAGAACGAAGGTCGCGAGGGCCCTTGCCGTTTTCCTGCTGCAATTAGCATTGAATGTGTTTTGGTCGATCTTATTTTTCGGTCTTCATCAAGTGGTTTGGGCGGGCATCGAGATCCTGGTCTTGCTGCTTGCGATTGTTGCCACGATTCGCTTTTCATGGCCCATCAGTCGTCCCGCCGCATGGCTGCTGGTTCCCTACGCCTTGTGGGTTTCATTCGCCAGTTACTTAAACTGGACAATCGTCAGTTTGAATAACTAGGCGGTAACCGAAAAATGCGGCAGGGCGAACTACCCCAGTTCAAACTTGCAACGCGTAAATTCCCTTCCAGGAATCACCCTTAGCAGCGATGAACGATGAAAAGCCGGTGGTTGCTGGCCCCAAGAATCAATGATCCAATGAGAGACCGTGGGTTTGCATGAACCGCGGACTTAAGGCTAGGCCTAAATTCAATCGCGAGGGTTTCACTTGCCAAGGATTCCGTTGCCAAGTGGGTACCGTTGGGACTGCGTTGGACTTAGCGTACTTTTTTAAGTCGCAGCGATGCCGTGCAGGCCATTCGATTAAATGTCAGCCAGAAATAGGTCTCCACGCGAATGAAAAACGATTCGATAACCGCCACACCCGAGTCTACAAACCCATCGAAAGTCGCTTTAATCACCGGCAGCGGAAAGCCACGATTGGGTAATCATATTGCCCGCGCGCTGGCGTTGCACGGCTATCGCATCGCCATTCATTTCAATTCATCCGCGACCCAGGCTTACGCATTTGCCGACGAATTAGAACTGGCTGGACACGACGCCGCGGCCTTCCAAGCAGACATTTCGCAGGTAAAACAGATCGACAAATTGGTTGATCAAGTCCTTGAGACCTTTGGTCGAATCGATGTCCTGGTAAACACCGCCAGCGTTTGGAAGACTATCCCATTCGAAGATATCACCGAAGAAGATCTGCAGCAACAATTCGATGTGGATCTTAAAGGCACTTTTTTTTGCAGCCGTCGGGTGGGCCTTCAAATGGTAGAACAGGCATCGGGTGGCGCTATCATCAACTTTTGTGATTGGGCGATAAGTCGCCCTTATCCGCAACATGCAGCCTATTTTGCCGTAAAAGGTGCCGTTCCAACGATGACTCGTGCATTGGCCCGGGAACTGGCCGAACGCAATCCGAAAGTTCGAGTCAATTGTATTCAACCAGGCCCCGTGCTATTACCCCCAGGCACCGACCCGCACGAAATGAAAACGCTGGTAGAATCTACGCTGGTTCGACAGGTGGATCGTCCAGATTCCATCGCCAACGCCGTTCGCTACCTTGCCGAGGATACCTTTTTAACGGGCGTTTGCTTACCGGTGGACGGAGGCCGAAGCATCTACGCAGCGGGCGAAACAAGATAATCGCCGCACACATCGTTAGACACCTTGGCAACTGCCGTTGGAGCGACGGGGAGTGGCGGGGGACCAAATTTGCGCGCGAATCGCAAGCTGGCATTTGTTAGCCGTCTAGCGGTGGGCAGTTTCAGCGGTTGGAGCAGAACATTTTATACGGTTAACCGTTTCCAAACTTGGAAAATCGAGGATAAAAGTGTATCGACTGTCGATTGTGATTGGCGTTTTGGTCATGGATCTGGGACTGCTAAGTATGGGCTGGCCGTGGATATTCCCTTCCAACACTGATGTGAACACCCCGACCTTGGTCCAGCCTGGCGACGAAACCGCTTCGCCGCCAACAACGGTTGATCCTTCAACGCCCGGCAACTCAACGCCCGGCACCTCAACACCCGGCAACTCAACACCCGGCACCTCAACACCCGGCACCTCAACACCCGGCACCTCAACACCCGGCAACTCAACACCCGGCACCTCAACGCCCGGCACCTCAACGCCCGGCACCTCAACGCCCGGCACCTCAACACCGAAGAACACAGGTGCGGAATCTCAGCAAACAGTGCCGGCGGTGTCCCAAACCGCCGAACCGGCTCGCCGAATTGACCGCATCGTGGTGGCCGCGATTGTTCTGCCGCTATTTACGGGCATGATCCTGCTGGGCTGCGGAGTAATTGGCCAATGGCAAAAGAAACCTTCGCCATTAATGGTAGCCGTGGTGGCGGCGGGTCTGTCTGGGATCTTGATGCTTGTACTGGGGGCCGAACGAATCGGGATCCTGAGCAACGGATACGGCCAAAGCGATTCAAGATCAGCTTGGCAGTTGTTGATTTCTGCCACATTATGCCTTGGTTTTACTGCGATCACTGCCCGATCCGCTTTTGGAAATTTCGGCAGTTTGGATGACTTGTCGGGTCCCGAAAACGGGCACAGCCCGTAAGATCCAATGGGCTTTTGGTTTGTGTTTGCAATTGCTCGACAAATCATTCAAGGGCTAGCGCTGGGTTTCGCGAAACAAGAGATAGTCCAGACGCTGAATTGAAATCGCCACGACAAAAGAACAAGAGATTGCCGAGCCGTGGGCAGCTGGTAAAACACAGGTTGGCCCCCATCGCGGTGGATCCCATAGTGGCACGTCACAAGCTTTGCGGGGGCGAACCTCAACGGGAAACTCGACGGTAGTGAGCAGCATTTTCCCGATGAAATTCCAGGAAAACCCCGTCGGTCCGCTTTGCAAAACCCCGGCGCAAAACAAAAATGATATCTGGGAAAGCTGTAACGATGCGTTCAACTTTTCTAGTAAGCCAATTCGGGTCAAAAGCGGCAATTAGCGGCAATTAGCGGACAAGTGGCTCAGGGGAATCAACCTCCAACCATTGCCAAACTTCAGATCCAGCGAGAAAATGGATAAACCGGCGATTCGGGACTCCAATATTTTCGTCGGATTTCGGAATACCAGCAATGGGTTTAGCCTGAACAGGTACTTTTGCCAGGACCATTACGTTTGGTCCTGTATTTTTTTGTTTCATCCTTATTAAGGACGGACGACACAACCCAAGCAATTGCAGCATTGTGCCCAACGGCACGGTTTGAAGAACTTTCAAAGGACCGCCGTTCGCAGTGCAAGTCGACAATCCATGTCAACTTTGAAGACGCCCCATGCGGGATCGAAGGAACTGGCCGATTCGGTCACCCATTCCCAAGTGACCATGTCGTCTCCAAGCAAAGATAATCGTTTGAGTTCGGTGCCGCAGGACGGTTTATTTTAGCGATGAGCGTACTTAGTCGCGAAGATGTCGAACGTTTGTATCTTGACTACCGAAATAATCCTTCGCAGTTTTCTCCCGAATGGCGAGAATACTTTGCGAAATTTGCTGCTTGGAAGAATTCCAGTGAGGCAAACGAAGTCAACGATTCGTTAACCAACAATCACTCGGCGTCGCACGCCCACAATCAAAGCGCCCACAATCAAAGCGCGCTTGGTCAAACGTCGGTTGGTCAAACGTCGGTTGGTCAAACCGCGGTTGGTCACTCGTCGCTCAATGGTGACCAGAACCAAAGTGGCGGCCACCACGAAGGTGGAGTTGCCACCGCTACGCGAATCAATTCCCTATTTGCGGCGGAATTCCCCTCAGGCGTCGCCGGTAATGGGGCAGCGGCATCAGCAAGTGCGGACATGAGCCTGGCCCAGTTGCAGGACCGGGTCGATCAATTGGTCCGTGGTTTTCGAGTCCGTGGACACTTGGAAGCGAAGGTTGATCCATTGGGTCGGCCACGTCCTACCAACCGCGAATTGCACCCGGAATCTTACGGCTTACTTAACAGCGATTTAAGTAAGTCGTTTTCAACTCGCACCATTTATGGCAATAACGTGCGTACGTTGGGCGAAATCGTTGACCAGCTTCGGAACACCTACTGTCGCTCGATCGGTGCTCAGTTCATGCACATCGACGACCATCATATCCGTGATTGGCTTCAACAGCGGATGGAAGGAACCGAGAATCGCATTCGGTTAGATCGCCAGTCGCAGCTCCGCGTGTTGACTCGATTGACCGACGCGGTGGTCTTCGAAGAATTTGTTCGCCGTAAGTTCGTTGGAGCAAAAACGTTTTCGTTGGAAGGTGCCGAAAGTCTCATTCCTTTGCTGGATTTGACATTCGAAAAGGCCGGCGACCAGGGCGTACGTGAGGTTGTCCTGGGCATGGCGCATCGTGGGCGGCTAAACGTTTTGGCCAACATCATGGGCAAGCATAGCGAAAACATCTTCTGGTCGTTTGACGACCCGAATCCAGAGGCCCACCGCGGTGCAGGTGATGTTTTGTATCACCTGGGCTACAGTTCTGACTGGACGACCAGCAATAACAAGAATGTTCACATTTCGCTTTGCTTCAACCCCAGCCACTTAGAATTCGTAAATCCGGTGGCAATGGGCCGATGCCGTAGCAAGCAAGATCGGATCGAAGACTGCGACAATCGCGAAGTGATGACGCTACTAATCCATGGCGATGCGGCCTTCGCCGGGGAAGGCATCATTCAAGAGACGTTGAACATGAGTCAACTTAAGGGCTACAAGGTTGGCGGTACCGTGCACGTGATTGTTAACAACCAAGTCGGATTCACCACAACCGAAGAAGACGGGCGTTCCACGACGTACGCAAGTGACGTGGCCAAGATGTTGCAGATCCCCATTTTCCACGTCAACGGTGAAGACCCTGAAGCGGTAGCGCAAGTGGTCAACCTGGCAATGGATTTCCGCCATGAATTCCATCGCGATGTCGTGATTGACATGTTCTGCTATCGCCGCCTAGGTCACAACGAAAGCGATGAACCACGCTTCACTCAACCGGAAATGTATAAGGTTATCGACGCGACGGCCACCGTCCGTGACAGCTATCTTGAACACTTGCTGCAGATGAATGAAGTGTCCCGAGAGGAAGCCGACGAGATTGTCGAAGCTCGCAAGAACAAACTGCAAGCCGATTTTGACAAGGCCAAAAGCGAACAATTTAAGCCTGACACCCAGACGATGGGTGGCTATTGGGAAGTTTACTACGGTGGCACACTTCGGGAAGAAGAACGGTACCTGGAAACCGGAGTTCCCGCTGGAAAACTATCTTACTTGATCAGCAAAATTGCCGAAGTGCCAAGTGACTTCACCCCCAATCCCAAGTTGGTCCGCCTGCTTCAAATGCGGAGCGAGATGGGTGCGGACAAACGTCCCGTGGATTGGGCGACCGCCGAATTGGCGGCCTTTGGTTCCCTGGCGTTGGAAGGCCATCCGATTCGCCTGAGCGGGCAAGATTGTGGACGTGGAACGTTCTCGCACCGCCATGGTGTGTTGCACGATTTCGAAAATGGAAAGCGATATTGTTCGCTCAAGCATCTTTCGGATGATCAGGCAGAAGTGGACATTATCAATAGCCCACTGTCCGAAGCAGGCGTTTTGGGGTTCGACTACGGTTACAGCTTGGACACTCCAGAAGGTCTGACCCTGTGGGAAGCTCAGTTTGGTGATTTCTCCAATGCGGCTCAGGTGATTATCGATCAGTTTTTGACAAGTGCCGAGGATAAGTGGCGCCGCTTAAGCGGTTTGGTTATGTTGCTGCCACACGGTTTCGAAGGCGCGGGCCCAGAACACTGTAGCGCCAGAATGGAACGTTATTTGATGCTGACCGCAGAAAGCAATATCCAAATTGCTTTCCCGACAACGGCGGCTCAATATTTCCACGTGTTGCGACGTCAGGTCAAACGAAATTGGCGGAAACCACTGATTGTGCTGACTCCCAAGGGCTTGCTTCGTGACCCGTTCTCGGCCAGCCCTTTGTCAGACTTGACCTCGGGACATTTCCGCGATGTCTTGCCCGATGCCACGTTGCCTAAGGATGCCAAAGTTCGCCGAGTCCTTTTGACCACCGGTAAAATTGGTGTCGAATTAATCAAGGAACGCGACGAACGTGAAATCCAAGATGTCGCGGTCGTTCGCTTGGAACAATTATATCCAGTGCCCGAAGCAGACTTGAAGAAGGTGATGGACGGCTACGGAGAAGACGTCGAAGTATTCTGGGTTCAAGAAGAACCTAGAAATATGGGCGCCTGGCAGTTTATTCGGATGCGTTTAGGGGAACGATTGTTCGGACATTATCCGATCAACGTCATCTCTCGCCCCGAATCAGCAAGTCCATCCACCGGCAGCAAGAATGCTCATAAACTGGAACAGGGCGAAATCATTGACGCGGCGCTGGGCAAGTAAGCGGATGTTGGCTTTCGACTTTTAACCTTGGGCGGTGGCAACTAGAAACGGCTAATGGCAAACGCCCGCCTCCAATGAAGTCAAAGGCCCCGCAACGACTTACGTCAATCGCGTTGCCGTTAGACAGAAATTCGATTTTGGCGAACCGGGTGCGTTCAAGAGATCGGTAGCCGACCTGTGCATTTTCGCGGAACCTGAAAATGCACCCACGAATTT
>Ga0335398_10005500_pt1 | contig 16682 bp, 12 predicted proteins | sample BON03_FD_205742 | JGI IMG/M metagenome (GOLD analysis project Ga0335398, IMG submission 205742) | Freshwater microbial communities from Lake Bonney liftoff mats and glacier meltwater in Antarctica - BON-03 (spades assembly) (version 2) | ecosystem: Environmental > Aquatic > Freshwater > Ice >... | reverse complement strand
CAGTTTATAAATGGTATGAATTAGAACCTGAAATTTTTAAAGAAAAACCAATCGATTTTGAAAATAAATTAATAAATTTACAAAAATAACACAAGGAATTAAACAACAACCTTGTGAAACTTAACAAATATTTGCTAAAATACCTATGAAAAAAGCAGTAGCAACTTCTTTATTTATTATTGCAATGAATTCATTAATTGGTTTTTTAGGAGATTTACAAAACCTAGAAATTGACTGGTTATTCCTACTGTCGTTTACAGGTATTTCAGTAATGGGAATTTTTATTGGAATTTATCTTAACAAATTCATAAATGAGTCGCAACTAAAGAAAGGATTTGGTTACTTTGTGTTAATAATGGGCTTTTTTATCTTTTTTAAAGAAATCTTTTAACGTAAAAGTTATTAAAAAGTATTTTACTCAAAAAATTAATTTTACTTAATTATTTAAAACAAAAATCATGAAACTAGAACAAATTTATACTGGATGTATTGCACACGCTGCTTATTACCTTGAAAGCAACGGAGAAGCTGCCATTTTTGATCCATTAAGAGAAGTACAACCATATATTGATAGAGCTACAAAAGACAATGCCAAAATAAAATATATTTTTGAAACACATTTTCATGCAGATTTTGTTTCAGGACATATTGACTTATCTAAAAAAACAGGAGCAGAAATTGTATTTGGACCTACTGCAAAATGCGGTTATGATTGTATTTCGGCAGAAGATAACCAAGAATTTAAAGTTGGTAACTATACCATAAAAACTATTTGGACACCAGGACATACATTAGAAAGTACTTGTTACTTATTAATAGATGAAAATGGTAAACAACATGGAATAATTTCTGGCGATACACTATTTATTGGCGATGTTGGTCGACCAGATTTAGCACAAAAATTAGTAGAAGACTTAACCCAAGATAAATTAGCAGGATATTTATTTGATTCTCTACGAAATAAAATCATGCCTTTATCTGATGATTTAATTGTATATCCAAATCATGGAGCAGGCAGTGCATGTGGCAAAAACATGAGTAAAGAAACTACAGATACTTTAGGCAACCAAAAGAAAACAAATTATGCGTTAAGAGCAGATATGACAAAAGAAGAATTTAAAGCAGAATTATTAGATGGTCTAACACCTCCTCCGGCTTATTTTCCTCAAAATGTACTAATGAATATTCAAGGATATGAAAGTCTAGACAGTGTAATGACAAAAGCGAACACTCCGTTATCTCCAAAAGAATTTGAGGCAATAGCAAACGAAAAAGAAGCTTTAGTTTTAGATGTTCGCCACGAAAATGATTTTGTTAAGGAGCATATTCCTAGTTCTATTTTTATAGGTCTTCACGGTGGTTTTGCGCCATGGGTAGGTGCCTTAATTATGGATACTAAACAACCCCTTTTATTGATAACTCCAAAAGGACTAGAAGAAGAGACAATTATGCGTCTTACTAGAGTGGGTTTCGACCACGCTATAGGATACTTAGAAGGAGGAATAGAAGCGTGGAAAGCTGCAGGTTTTGAAACAGATAGTATACAATCTGTTACGCAAGAGGAATTTGCAGATAATTACGAAAATAGCATTGTAGTAGACGCAAGAAAAGAGAGCGAGTATAAAGCAGAGCAAGTAAAAGGTGCTTTAAATATTCCTTTAGATCACATTAACAATCATATTGCAGAAGTACCTAAAGAAGATTCTTTTTATGTTCACTGTGCAGGAGGATATCGTTCTGTAATCTGGGCTTCTATTTTAAAAGCAAGAGGTTACCATAATATGATAAACGTAGAAAAAGGAATGGCAGGAATTAGAGAAACAAAAGTTCCTTTAACAGCTTTTATTTGTCCTTCGACCTTAAAATAAATTAATAAAAAAATAGGCAATTGCCTTTTTATTTTGTGAAAATATTATACATAATTTTAATATTTGAATAGAAAAAATAAATATATTTGCAAAAAATAAATTTTAAGAATGAAAAAAATAGCATTAATATTATTAGCCTCTGTAGCTTTATTATCTTGTAATAAAGATGGATACGAAATTTCAGGAACAGCTACAGGTATTGAAAACGGAAAAAAGGTTTTTTTAGAAATTCCTAATGAGCTTGGAGCAATGGTAGCTTTAGATACAGTATCTATTGAAAATGGTAAGTTTAATATAAAAGGAAAACTTAAAGAAGGTATAGAATTAGCTTTTATCAAATTTGAAGAAAATGGCTCAATCCCATTTATTCTTGAAAATGGCTCTATTGCAATTACTTTTGTAAAAGATAGTGTTCAAAATTCAACTGTAGGAGGAACTAAAAATAATGATTCCTTTCAAAATTTCAACGATGGCAATAAAGTACTAACGAAAAAAGCTATGAAATTTCAAACAGATAATCAAGCTAAATATATGACTGCAATGCAAAGTCAAGATACCGCAGCAATTGAAAGTCTACAGAATGAAATGAAAAATTTTCAAAAAGAAATGAATGATGCTTCTATAACTTTTGTAAAAGAAAATAAGTCTGCATTTATATCTATTCTATTATTAGAAAATATTTTAAATTCAAAATCATTAGAAGTTGAAGAAATAAAAACACACTTTAACAACTTTGATAAAGAATTATTAGAAACTAAAGCAGGTAAAAAATTAGAAAAAATTATAAATACGTTAACTTCTGTAGTAATAGGAAAAGAAGCTCCAAACTTCACTGCACCTAATCCAGAAGGTAAAGCTATCTCTCTTAAAGAATCTTTAGGAAAAGTTACAATTATTGATTTTTGGGCTTCTTGGTGTGGACCATGTAGAGCAGAAAACCCAAATGTTGTTGCTTTATACAACGAATTTCACGAAAAAGGTTTAAATATTATAGGAGTGTCTTTAGATAAAGATGCAGCAAAATGGGCAGAAGCAATTCAAAAAGATGGTTTAATTTGGAACCACGTTTCTAATTTAAAATTTTGGCAAGATCCTATTGCAGAACAATACAATGTAAAATCTATTCCTGCAACTTTTATTTTAGATGCTAAAGGAGTAATAATTGCAAAAGATTTGAGAGGTGATGAATTAAAAGCTAAAATTACAGAGTTATTAGGACAATAATCTTTACAAAAAATAATATTTTATAAAAAAATCTCCCTAGGGAGATTTTTTTTATTCTTCATTTTCAACAAGTTAAAAAAAACTTGTAAAATTTGTAAAAAATATATTTGTTAGTAATAAAAACAATACTATATTTGCAACCGTTGAACGCAATATTTGATTGTTAACACTGGGGAGATACTCAAGCGGCCAACGAGGGCGGACTGTAAATCCGCTGATTACATCTTCGAAGGTTCGAATCCTTCTCTCCCCACAAAAAAACCTGAACTCACGTTCAGGTTTTTTTATTTCTAGTTCAACTTATTTGTTTTGTGAAGATAAAAAAGTATGATAATTGGTATGGTTAAAAGTACAACCATTTTAGTATTCGTATAAATCAAATCAGGCTGTTTCATTAACGTTATCAAATAACCACCTATTGCACCTCCAAAATGCGCTGTATGTCCTATATTATCTTTTTTTGCCTTCATTCCATAAATAGAATAAAGTAAGTAACCAATTCCAAATAAATATCCAGGAACAGGAATTATAAAAAACAAACCTAACGTCATTTCAGGGTATAACAATATAGAACTGTATATTATTCCTGTAACTGCTCCAGAAGCACCTATTGCCCTATAAGAGTAATCGTCTTTATGAAAAAACATAGATAGCAAACTTCCTGCTATTAAACTTCCAAAATAAATATATAGAAAGTAAATATTTCCAAAAGTATCTAACACAATTGGAGCAAAAAAATATAAGGTTAGCATATTAAATGCTAAATGCGTAATATCTCCATGCAAAAAAGCAGAAGTTACCATTCTTATATGCTCGCCAGAACGTATACTTCCTATATGAAATTCATACTTTCTAAAAAAGGCAGTATCTTCAAATCCTTTAAAACTAATTAAAACATTTATACCTATGATAATAATTAAAAACAGACTCATTATATTTTATTTTTTGTAAATTTAAAAAAATACTTTATCTATTCTAGTTAATATATCTTAAACTATATTTGTAAAAAATAATATGCAATTACTATTCTATCTAATTTTATATCCAATACTTTGGTTAATATCTATTTTACCGTTTCCTTTACTTTATCTATTTTCAGATTTTGTATGCTTTATTGTATATCGTTTAATTGGTTATAGGAAGAAAATTGTTAGAGAAAACCTAGCATTAACATTACCGCATCTATCTGAAAAAGAAAGAAAAAATATAGAAGTAAAATTCTACCACCACATGTGTGATATGTTTTTAGAAATGATAAAAACAATCCATATTTCTAAAGAAGAAATCCAAAAAAGATATAAATTTACAAATATAGATTTGTATCTAGATATGGAAAAAAAAGACAAAAGTATTGCATTACTTTGCGCACATTATGCAAGTTATGAGTGGGCTGTTTCCATGAATTATCAGATTAATTTTACAGGATACGGAATTTATAAAAAATTAGCAAATAACCATTTTGATAAACTAGTACACACCATTCGTTCCAGATTTAAAGCAGTTTTAATTACAACTAAAGAAACCGTTCCAACTATAGAAAATTGTAAGAAAACAGGAAAACTTGGTGTTTATGGATTTGCAAGTGACCAATCACCAAAATCGCATAGAGGAAGCCATTGGGGAACTTTTATGGGAATTGAAACCCCAATACATGTGGGCGCTGAAGTGCTTGCCAAACGATTAGATATGAATGTGATTTTTCTTAAAACTAAAAAAATAAAAAGAGGCTATTATGAAGCAACTTTTGAACTTTTAGTAGACAACCCAAAAGAATGTGCAAACTATGAAATATCTGAAATGTTCATGAAAAAAGTAGAACAACAAATTTACGAAGCGCCTGAATATTACTTATGGACCCATAAACGATGGAAACATCAAAAATAATTATACTAAAAAAGGCTCTGAAATTCAGAGCCTTTTTTTCTTTATATTGAAAACCAATTGGCTACTATTTCCTTTTCTATAAATTGTTCTTTTTGATGATTAAATTCATTTGATTTTGGATTGTAAACATATTCTTTAGTCCATTCTAAATGATTAGCTGCTAGTTCTATAATACTATTACAAACATATTCTATTTCTTCTGTTGTTGTTGTTGGGTGAATAGACATTCTAATCCAACCTGGTTTTTGCGTTAAATCGCCCGAAGATATTTGGCAAACCAAATCGTTAGACATTTCTTGGTCTACATGTAAAAGAAAATGACCATAAGTACCAGCACAACTGCAACCACCGCGTGTTTGAATTCCAAATTTATCATTCAAAATTTTCACGCCTAAATTAAAATGTAAATTGGTTATATAAAAGGAAATTACTCCTAATCTATTTTCGTGCTGCGGTGCCAAAATATTAACATTTTCAACATTCCCTAATGCAGCAAAAATATAATTTATCAATTCGTGCTCTCTATCCAAAATATTTTGAACACCCATTTTCTCTTTCAACTGAATGGCTAAAGCAATTTTTATAACTTGTAAAAATCCTGGTGTTCCACCATCTTCCCTATCTTCAATATTATCAATATATTTATGTTCTCCCCAAGGATTTGTCCAACTCACCGTTCCTCCACCAGGGCAATCGGGAACGTTATTTTTATATAAGTTTTTATTGAATACTAAAACACCCGAAGTTCCAGGACCTCCTAAAAATTTATGCGGCGAAAAGAAAATTGCATCTAAGTAACATTCTGGATCTTCAGGATGCATGTTTATTTCTACATACGGTCCTGAGCAAGCAAAATCAACAAAACAAACACCATTGTTTTGGTGCATTATTTTAGCAACTTCTGAATAAGGCGTTTTAATTCCTGTAACATTTGAACAAGAAGTTATGGAAGCAATTTTAAAACTTCTGTCTTTATATTTCTCTAATAATTTTTTTAAATTTTCTAAACAAAAAAGACCTTCCTCATTTGCAGGAACCACAACTACATCTGCAATAGTTTCTAACCAAGAAGTTTGGTTTGAATGATGTTCCATGTGCGATATAAAAACAACTGGTTTAATAATATCTGGAATAGTAGTATATTCCTTAAGCGTTTCTGAAACTCTTAAACCTAAAATACGTTGAAATTTATTTACAACACCAGTCATACCGGTTCCATCTGTAATTAAAACATCGTTATCATTTGCATTAATATGGTGTTTGATAATATGCCTTGCTTTATGATAAGCCATTGTCATGGCCGTGCCAGAAACTGTAGTTTCAGTATGCGTATTTGCAACAAAAGGTCCAAATTGATTGGTTATTTTTTCCTCAATAGGACGGTATAATCTTCCACTTGCAGTCCAATCTGTATAGACCATTTTTTGCGTACCAAAAGGAGTTTTAAAATGTTGATCTACACCAATTATGTTCTTTCTAAATTCGTCAAAATAAATTTCTAACTGAGTTTTTTCGGTTGTTGCAAGCATGTCAAATATATTTATCTACAAATATAACGATTTTATTATCTTAAATTTTAGTTGCCTTTATAAATTTGTAACTTTGAAAACTTAAATACTATTTGATATTTAATAGACAAAGTACTATAATACTAAATTAAAAAAGTTGCCATAGATTCATATGTAAAAAAATAAAACCTGTGAATAGATGGTGAAAAATGTTTTGAAAAAACAAAATTGAGAAACACTAACCTATACTTTTAGCAAAAAGATTATACTAATAAAATTACAGCATGAAATTAAACATCCAAAATACTTTTATAAATGAATTGCCTGCCGATGTAAATCTTGAAAATTCAATTCGTCCAGTAGATAGTGCTTGTTTTTCATTTGTTGATCCTACAAAAACAAAAGCACCGAAAATACTACATGTTGTTGCTGATGTTGCAAATGAAATTGGGTTGACCGAAAAAGACATTATATCTAATGCTTTTTTAAATGTATTTACTGGAAACAAAATTTATTCTGACACAAAACCTTTTGCCATGGCTTACGCCGGACATCAATTTGGAAATTGGGCCGGACAATTAGGAGACGGAAGAGCAATTGCACTTTTTGAAGTGGAACATGAAGCCAAATCTTGGATGTTGCAATTAAAAGGAGCTGGAAAAACACCTTATTCGCGTCGTGGCGATGGATTAGCAGTTTTACGTTCTTCGATTAGAGAACATTTATGCAGTGAAGCTATGTTTCATTTGGGCGTGCCCACTACTCGATCACTTTCTTTAGCTTTAACTGGCGATGCTGTTTTGCGAGATGTGCTCTATAATGGAAATGCCGAATATGAAAAAGGAGCCATAGTTTGTAGAATAGCACCAAGCTTTATTCGTTTTGGAAATTTCGAATTATTTGCTGCTAAAAACGATGTAAAAAATCTGCAAATATTAGCCGATTATACAATTAAACAGCATTTTCCAGAAATTAAATTGGAAGGAAAAGAAAAATATATTGCGTTTTTTAAAACCATTACCACTTCTACAAAAGAAATGCTTTTGCACTGGCAACGTGTAGGTTTTGTGCATGGTGTTATGAATACAGATAACATGTCTATTCATGGAATAACGATTGATTATGGACCTTATGGTTGGTTAGAAGATTATAATCCAAAATGGACACCTAATACTACCGATGCAGAAAACAAACGCTATCGCTTTGGAAACCAACCTAATATTGCACTTTGGAATTTACTACAATTAGCAAATGCTTTGTATCCTTTGATTGAAGATGTAAAACCTTTGGAAACCATTTTGGAAGACTATTCTAATAGTTTTCAAGAAGATTTTTATAAAATGATGTCTCAGAAATTAGGCTTTGAAACCCTTAAAAAAAACGATGCATCCCTAATTGATCAATTACTTGCTGTTTTACAAGAAACGGAAACCGACATGACTATTTTCTACCGTAATTTAAGTTCGGTTTCTAAAGAAGACTCCGCTGAAAAAGCGCTAGATAAAATAAAAGACGCTTTTTATACTCTTACCGAAGTAAAAGAACACGTGCAAGAAACGTGGTTGTATTGGTTTACCCAATATTTGAATCGTTTGCATGAGGAAACGGTTTTAGATGCTGCACGTAAAACCAATATGAATTTGGTTAACCCAAAGTATGTATTGCGTAATTATATGGCGCAATTGGCTATTGATGCGGCAGATAAAGATGATTATACTTTAATAGACGAATTATATACTTTATTGAGAAATCCTTATAACGAACAACCTGAAATGGAAAAATGGTTTGCCAAAAGACCCGATTGGGCTAGAGTAAAAATTGGTTGCTCGATGCTGAGCTGTAGTTCGTAATATTTCAGATTTTTATTTGGAACACAGATAAAATGGATTAAACAGATTTTAATAAATTATTTAATCCCAATATCGACAAAATGAACTTGTTTCAGATTCTAATTTTAGATTTCAAAACAAGTTCGGAATGATAAAAACTGTTGAATTTTCTACAAAATAAGTTTACTCACAATCTTGTCATTGCTTCGCAAGTTCTAACAAGTTCTCGTGCCCAAGGAATCGAGGAATCTCATAAAACCAATCTAGTGAGATTCCTCCTTTGTCGGAATGACAAAAAACTTTTATATTCCCGCTATTACCTTAATTTCATTTACAAAACGTTCCGCTAAAACATCTGCTTCTTGTTGTGTTGGAGCTTCTGTATAAATACGAATAATAGGTTCTGTGTTGGACTTGCGTAAATGCACCCATTCTGTTGGGAAATCAATTTTCACACCATCAACAGTAGTAATATCTTCGTTACCGTATTTCTCAGTCATAGCTTTTAAAATCGCGTCGACATCAATTTGAGGCGTTAATTCAATTTTGTTTTTACTCATGAAATATTGCGGGTAACTTGCACGTAATTGAGCAACCGTCATGTCTAAATTGGCTAAATGTGTTAAAAACAAAGCAACTCCTACTAAACTATCTCTTCCGTAATGACTTTCTGGATAAATAATTCCACCGTTTCCTTCTCCACCAATAATAGCATTGGTAGACTTCATTAAAGCAACCACATTTACTTCACCAACAGCACTTGCTTGGTATTTGCCACCGTGTTTCTGAGTAATATCGCGTAAAGCACGAGAAGATGACATATTAGAAACTGTATTTCCTGGCGTTTTACTTAAAACATAATCGGCACAAGCAACAAGAGTATATTCCTCTCCAAACATTTCACCATCGTTAGAAATAAAAGCCAATCTATCTACATCTGGATCTACTACGATTCCAAAATCGGCTTTTTCTTCTAAAACCAACTTACAAATATCGCCTAAATGCTCTTTTAAAGGTTCTGGGTTGTGCGGAAAATGTCCGGTTGGTTCGCAATATAATTCTATCACTTCAACACCCATTTGTTCTAATAATTTTGGAATAATAATTCCTCCTGAAGAATTTACACCGTCCACAACTACTTTAAACTTACGTTTTGCAACTGCAGTTGCATCTACCAAAGGTAAATTTAAAACCTCATCGATATGAATATCCATGTAGGCAGTATTCTCTGTAACTTCTCCAAGTAAATCTACATCTGAAAAATCAAATGCTTCGGCTTCCGCAATTTCTAAAATTTCAGCACCTTCTTCTCCGTTTAAAAATTCCCCTTTCGCATTTAATAACTTTAACGCATTCCATTGTTTTGGATTATGCGATGCTGTAATAATAATTCCACCATCGGCATTTTCTAAAGGAACAGCAATTTCAACTGTAGGCGTTGTTGACAAGCCTAAATCGATAACATTTATTCCAAGTCCAACTAAAGTATTTTGCACTAAATTATGAATCATTGGTCCAGAAATACGGGCATCTCTACCAATTACTACTGTCAGTTTTTCTTTTTTTGAATTTTGTTTTAAGAATGTTCCATAAGCCGATGCAAATTTTACCGCATCCACTGGTGTAAGATTATCTCCTACTTTACCACCTATAGTTCCACGAATTCCTGATATTGATTTTATTAATGTCATTTTTAAAAAATTTAAAAGTTTATGTGTTTAAAAAGATATCTTTTTACATATTATCTAAACGTTGTCAAATATAAGTAAAGTAATACATAAGAAACAACGCTGATTTAAAAAATTGTATATTTACATTTCAAAATTACAGAAAGCAGCCTTTTTAAGCTTTAAACACATAACCTCTTAATCTTTCCAATGAACTTCCTAGCGCACATTTACCTTTCAGGCGATAACGATTTAATTAAAATTGGTAATTTTATGGCTGATGGTGTAAGAGGAAATAAATATTTAAATTATCCAGAAGAAGTTCAAAATGGAATTGTGTTACACAGAGCAATTGACACTTTTACAGATGCACATCCTGTTTTTAGAAAAAGTAAACATCGTTTACATGAAAAATACGGGCATTATTCTGGCGTAATAATAGATATTTTATATGATCATTTTTTAGCTAAAAATTGGAAATCATACTCAAATGAACCTTTAGAAGACTACGTTGCAAGGTTTTATAAATCATTAGAAGATAATTATGCTATTTTAAATACCAAAACTAAAAATCTAATGCCTTATATGTTTGAAAATAATTGGTTAGTGAGTTATGCAACGATTACAGGTATTGAAATGATCTTGCTTCAAATGGATTATAGAACCAAACACCGAGTGCATATGCAAGAGGCAATTGTAGAATTAAAAGTGTTTTACCAGGAATTTGAAGAGGAATTTACATTGTTTTTTAAGGACTTAAAGCAAATGGTTGTAGATTTTAATACTATTCATTAGTATAGTTTTAATTAAAAAGTAACTTTGCCACAAAATAAAACCCTCCTAATGTCTGGGAAAAAAAGAAATAATTTCCTTCAATTTATTAGAAAACAATTTAAACGTCTAGAACGATTTGTTTTTTTATTAAAAACCATCCTTACGCCAAGGCAATTTATCTACGTATCTTGTATATTAGTTGGGATATCTTCTGCATTAGCAGTAATTTTCTTAAAAACATTTGCCCATTGGGTTTATACATCCGCACAATATTTAGACGGATACCTGCATTTACCCTATAGTAATAGTTTGCTGCCCATAATTGGAATTATTTTAACTGTTTTTGTAGTTGCAAAATTTTTAGGAGGAAGTATTCAAAAGGGAACTTCACACATTATGTATGCAGTTGCTAAAAATGGCGGAATTCTTCCAAAAAAACAACTTTACTCTCAAATAATTACAAGTTCCCTTACTGTTGGACTTGGAGGAAGCGCTGGTTTAGAGTCGCCTATTACAATTACTGGTGCTGCCTTTGGTAGTAATTATGCGCAAAACTATCGTCTTAATTATAAAGACAGAAGTCTTTTGTTAGCTTGCGGCGTATCTTCTGGTATTGCTGCTGCTTTTAACGCACCTATTGCAGGAGTACTTTTTGCAATTGAAGTTGTTTTAGCAGAAATAAGTATTAGTGCATTTATTCCTATCATGATTAGCGCAGCAACAGGCGCTTTAATTTCGACTATACTATTAAACGAAGACATTCTACTTTCCTTTAAAAATGTAAAAGACTTTGACCACCATAATATTCATTTTTATGTAATTTTAGGCTTACTTTCTGGCTTGGTATCTATTTATTATGCTAGAACGTTCAGAAAATTAGAAACCTTTTTTGATAAAAGTAAGTTGGGCACTTATCGAAAAGCACTACTTGGTGCCAGTTTACTAGCAATTTTAATTTTCTTGTTTCCAACTTTATTTGGCGAAGGATATCTCAGTATTAAAACAATTGCAAATAACCATCCTGAAAAAATATTGGAAAATACTTTACTTGCAAATTTTAAAGATTCTAAATGGATTCTTTTATTATTTGTAGGAATTACAATGCTTGTAAAGGTTTTTGCAACAGGGTTAACAATAGGTGCTGGAGGAAATGGAGGAAACTTTGCTCCTTCTTTATTTGTAGGTTCTTATCTAGGATTTGTTTTAGCTTATTTCGTAAACTTAACTGGAATTTCTAAATTACCGGTAACCAATTTTACTTTGGTTGGTATGGCAGGTGTTTTAAGTGGTTTATTTCATGCTCCTTTAACCGCAATTTTTCTTATTGCAGAAATTACAAGTGGCTATGAGTTAATGGTTCCTTTAATGATTGTTTCGTCCGTAAGTTATGCAATATCCAAAAGATTTGAACCGTATTCCTTTGACATAAAACACTTAGCAGACAAAGGTGAAGTTTTTACCAATAATAAAGATAAAAACATTTTAACCTCTTTAGAACTTTCTAAATTAGTACAAAGAGATTATAAATCGGTTTCTAATTCTGATAACTTAGAAGAATTAGTGGAAGTAATTAAAACATCCGATGAAACGATTTTTCCTGTACTTAATGATAAAAAAGAGTTGGAAGGAATTCTTTATTTAGACAATATTCGTGCTTATATCTTTTCCCCATTTAAGATTAAATACACTGCTATTTCTGAAATAATGGAACAACCAAAGCAAATTGTTTTTTACGATGAAACTATGGAAACCGTTATGCTTAAGTTTGAAAAAAGCGGATTGGGGTATCTTCCTGTGCTTCAAAAAGGAAAACTAATTGGAATTATTTCTAAACAATATGCTTTAGAAAAATATCGAGAAAAATTAAAGGAAATGATAATTGAATAAAAACGTATAAATATGCAATCTATAAATACAAACGATTTTAAATTTTCAATGCCATTAAATATCCGTTGGAATGATCTTGATCCTTTAAACCATGTAAATAATGTATATTACTTCGAATATTTTCAAATAGGTCGTGGATATTATATGCTTGCAGCGTGTCCAAAGTGGGATTGGACAAAAAACATGTTTGTCAATGCGCATATAGAATGTGATTATTATAAAGAATTAAAGCTCACAGCAATCCAACCAACTATCAAAATAAGAACAGTTTCATTAGGTTCTAAAAGTTTTGAAATTGAATATTTAGTTACTAGTTTGGATAAAGACAATAATGAAGTTATACACGCTAAAGGAAAAAGCACACAAGTATTAATTGATATTTCTATAAAAAAGTCTGTTGAAATAACGAATTGGTTACGTGAAGCAATTATAGGTTATGAACCCGCATTAAAGGCTTAGTTTCTCTTTGTACTTAAATTTTATTCTGCAACAATCAATAGTATAAATTTAAGTTATTAACGTAATATTCTCTTTCTGTCTATTAGCATTTCTATACATAAAATTGTATTTTTACACTTTGCAAAAAATATGACAAATTCAGAAGATACTATTGAAATTATTGGTGCTCGTGTCCATAATTTAAAAAATATAGATGTTACTATTCCAAGAGAGAAACTGGTTGTCATAACTGGCGTATCTGGTTCTGGAAAATCTTCCCTTGCATTTGATACCATATATGCTGAAGGTCAACGTCGTTATATAGAAACTTTTTCAGCCTATGCGCGTCAATTTTTAGGTAGTTTAGAGCGACCAGATGTGGATAAAATTGACGGTCTTTCCCCAGTAATTGCAATCGAGCAAAAAACTACAAGTAAAAGTCCGCGTTCTACTGTAGGAACCATAACAGAAATATATGATTTCTTAAGATTGTTATATGCCCGAGCTGGTGCTGCGTATAGTTACAATACAGGCGAGCAAATGGTTTCTTATTCAGACGACCAAATTAAAAAGCTAATTCTTGAAAATTTTGATGGAAAACGCATTAATATTTTAGCCCCTGTTGTACGTTCCCGTAAAGGACATTATCGCGAACTTTTTGAACAAATTACTAAACAAGGCTTTTTAAAAGTAAGAATAGATGGAAAAATTGTAGATTTAACTTTCGGAATGAAAGTTGATCGTTACAAAATGCACGATATTGAAATTGTTATTGATAGAATGGCAATAGATAGCAACGAAGATACCGATAAACGTTTAAGTGAGAGTATTAAAACGGCGATGTATCACGGAGAAGACGTAATGATGATACTAGAACAAGAATCGCAAGAAGCTCGTTTTTTTAGTCGAAATTTAATGTGTCCAACTTCTGGTATTTCGTACCCAAACCCAGAGCCAAATAATTTTTCTTTTAATTCCCCAAAAGGAGCTTGTGAGAATTGTAATGGACTAGGAACAGTAAATGAAATTAATTTATTGAAAATTGTTCCAAACAACAAACTATCAATTAAAAATGGTGGTTTTGCACCACTTGGAGAATATAAAAACACATGGATCTTTAAACAGCTCGAAATCATTGCTCAAAAATACGAGTTCAAAATAACTGATGCAATAGAAACAATTCCACAAGAAGCATTAGATATTATTCTTTATGGAGGAAACGAAAAATTTTCGGTTGTTTCTAAAGTAATGGGAATTACAAAAGACTATAAAATAGATTTTGAAGGAATTTCAAACTTTATTAAAAACCAATACGATGAAAGTGGTTCTGCATCTATTAAACGATGGGCAAAAGAATTTATGGATGAGTATGATTGTTCTTCTTGTAATGGTACAAGATTAAGAAAAGAATCGCTTTACTTTAAACTAGACGATAAAAACATTGGTGATTTAGCAAATATGGACATTGCTGAATTATTCAAATGGTTTCAAAAAATACCAAAATTACTTTCAGAAAAACAAAATGCAATAGCTGCTGAAGTTATTAAAGAAATTAGTACTCGTTTACAGTTCTTATTAGATGTAGGTTTAGATTATTTATCCTTAAATCGAAGTTCTAAAACACTTTCTGGTGGCGAAGCACAACGTATTCGATTAGCAACACAAATTGGCTCGCAATTAGTTGGTGTTTTATATATATTAGACGAGCCGAGTATTGGTTTACACCAAAGAGACAATGAACGTTTAATAAAATCTTTAGAAAACCTTCGCGATATAGGGAATTCTGTTATTGTGGTAGAACATGATAAAGAAATGATTGAACGTGCAGATTATGTAATTGATATAGGTCCAAAAGCAGGCCGTTTTGGTGGTGAAATTATTAGCGAAGGCACACCTAAAGAAATGTTATCTGGCAATACAATTACTGCACAATACATGAACGGAAACATGAAAATTGAAGTTCCGTCTGAACGTAGAATTGGAAACGGAAAAACAGTAAAATTATATGGCGCAACGGGTAACAATCTTAAAAATGTAACTGTAGAATTTCCTTTAGGACAACTTATTTGCGTAACTGGAGTTTCCGGAAGTGGAAAATCTACTTTAATTAATGGAACGCTTTATCCTATTTTAAATGCACATTTTTTCAATGCAGTAAAAAAGCCGCAAGCTTATAAAAAAATTGAAGGCTTAGAACATATAGATAAAGTAATTGCTATAGACCAAAGCCCAATAGGTAGAACGCCACGTAGTAATCCTGCAACGTATACAGATGTTTTTTCTGAAATAAGAAAATTGTATACCATGACAGCCGAAGCAATGATTCGGGGTTACAAACCAGGTAGATTTAGTTTTAATGTAAAAGGAGGTCGTTGTGAAACTTGTGAAGGTTCTGGCGTTAGAACCATTGAAATGAGTTTTCTACCAGATGTTTATGTGGAATGTGAAACTTGCCAAGGAAAACGTTTTAATAGAGAAACATTAGAAATTCGTTATAAAGGAAAATCAATTTCTGATGTATTGAAAATGACAGTTGATGAAGCCGTAAATTTCTTTGAACTAATACCAAAAATACATAGAAAAGTAAAAACAATACAAGACGTAGGTTTAGGCTATATTACACTTGGACAGCAAAGCACAACACTTTCTGGAGGAGAAGCGCAACGTATTAAATTAGCTTCAGAATTATCAAAAAAAGATACAGGAAACACTTTCTATATTTTAGACGAACCTACAACTGGTTTGCATTTTGAAGATATTAGAGTTTTAATGGGTGTCATAAACGTATTGGTAGACAGGGGAAATACTGTTGTAATTATTGAACATAATTTAGACGTGGTAAAACTTGCAGATTATGTAATTGATATAGGTTACGAAGGTGGAAAAGGAGGCGGAAAATTAGTTGCAAAAGGAACACCCGAAGAAATTATTAAAAATAAAAAAAGCTATACTGCACAGTTTTTGAAAAAAGAATTACCTTAGTATTCTTTGTTCATTAAAAAAAAAGAAAAAAGCTATGGAACAATACGAAAACGACGAGCATAGAATGCAAGAAAAATTGGAACAAAAAAGTTGGAACGAAATTCGTACCAACGATTCATGGGCAATTTTTAAAATTATGTCTGAATTTGTAAATGGCTATGAAGCAATGGGCAAAATAGGACCCTGCGTTTCTATATTTGGCTCTGCTAGAACAAAACCAGACGATGAAAGTTATATATTGGCAGAAAAAATTGCTTACAAAATTAGTAAAGGTGGTTATGGCGTGATTACTGGTGGCGGTCCCGGAATTATGGAAGCTGGTAATAAAGGCGCACATTTTGGTGGTGGAACATCTGTAGGATTAAATATTGATTTACCTTTTGAACAACACTTTAATCCTTATATTGATAGGGACAAGAACTTAAATTTTGATTACTTTTTCGTAAGAAAAGTAATGTTTGTAAAATACTCTCAAGGATTTGTTGTAATGCCTAGTGGTTTTGGAACATTGGACGAATTGTTTGAAGCAATTACTTTAATTCAAACCAAAAAAATTGGAAAATTTCCCATTATTTTAGTTGGAACAAGTTTTTGGACTGGATTGATGGACTGGATAAAAAC
>Ga0335398_10005488_pt1 | contig 16713 bp, 11 predicted proteins | sample BON03_FD_205742 | JGI IMG/M metagenome (GOLD analysis project Ga0335398, IMG submission 205742) | Freshwater microbial communities from Lake Bonney liftoff mats and glacier meltwater in Antarctica - BON-03 (spades assembly) (version 2) | ecosystem: Environmental > Aquatic > Freshwater > Ice >... | reverse complement strand
CAACACCGTACAAAATTAATTGCTTTGGTTCTGGCTAATTTAGGAAAGTCCTCGCGGACTTTCTATTCAGTTATTATTTACTATCTTTAGTGCTTAACCACCGCAAAAAATCTTGTACAAACACGTTATGCCCAATTAAAAGAAGCCAGCCGCACAAACAGCACATTTGGTTTTTGCCGACACGAAAGCCAACGCAAAAAAAACCAAAAGAGCTGTTTTTTGCCAACGCTCGAAAAAAAACGAAAAGAATACGGAAAACCGTAACAAAATAAATAGAATGAATTGTACTTTTAAAAACTTTAATAAACAGAAAGAAATATGGCGTTAACAAAAATAGTCTCAACTGAAAAACGGCTATACTCTCAGACACCGCTGAGAAATGCAGTACAGTTAGACAAGCTAAAAAAATACTATAGAACGGTGTTAATTATCTTTTTACCAATACTGTTTTTAACCAGCTGCACTTCTGAATTTGAGTCATTCAATAACACCGCTTTCGAATTCGCTAGTAATAACAAACGCATTGACCAAAAAGAATTTGAGACATTATTAGAAGATATTTCCAACTCAGCTGAGAGAGGATTCACCCAATTCAAAGATGAAAATGGAGAAATTAATAATCCAAAAGTTGTTTCCTACCTTCTTAAATATTATTCAGCAAAAAATCTGAATCTAACTGAAGTTGACATTTGGCAGCCTGAATCATTAACTAAGCCAAAAGCGTTTAATATTAATGTCTATCTCGAAAATTCGGCAAGTATGGACGGATACGTAACGGGAGTTACAGATTTTGAAACCGCAATTTACAACCTGTTAGGAGATTTTAAGATAAGCAAAGTTTGCGACAGCTTAAACTTAAATTACATCAACAACAGCATACCTTACTCGAAAAAAAATGCCTTACCTGCTGATATTCAAGATTTCATTGAAAAGTTAGAACCATCTACTTTCCGACAAAAAGGTGGAGACAGAAGTGTTTCAGATCTTAAAAATATCATTAACACGGTACTCAATACAGTAGATGACCAAAACGCAGCTGTTCTGATTTCTGATTTCGTTTTTAGCCCCGGTAAAAATGTAAATGCACAAGATTATTTAAACAATCAGGGAGTTGGAATCAAAATTGATTTTGCTGAAAAAATAAAAGATTTTGACTTATCCGCTGTAGTAATTCAATTGGAATCAAATTTTGACGGAGTATATTATGATAAAACAAATAAGTCAATTCCGTTCAAAGGTAAAAGACCCTATTATATTTGGATTTTTGGGAGTAATCAGCAAATTAGCTCCATTTTGGACAAGAAAATTTTGGACAATATTAAAGGCGGTTATTTAAATAGGTTGATTTTACAATCAATAAAAGAAACAAACAATCCAAATTACAAAATACTGTCAAATCTAAAAATTGGAGATTTTAGCCGAGCTGAATTAAATAATAAGATACTTGCAGATGCATCCCTTTCAAAAGACAATCAAAATAAAGGCTTGTTTGGATTCAGTATAGCTGTTGATTTCAGTAAAAGTTCACAAGATGCTAGTTACTTCTTAGATACAACAAATTACGAATTGAGCAATCCAAATTATCAGCTTGAAGTTGAATTAATCTCGAATAAAAATGATGCTTCACTTTCGGGATTTACTCACTTATTGAAATTACAAACTAGCGACTTAAGAAATGAAAATTTAGAAATTCAAGTTGTAGGCCAAACACCAAATTGGGTTTACGCCTCTTCTTCGATAAATGACTCCAACATTTTGAATGAAATCTCGGAACAACAAAAGACTTTTGGGTTGCAATTTTTAATAGAAGGTTTAAATGATGCTTTTTATCCAAAATCAAGTTCCAATGCTATTAACATTTTTACTATAACGATAAAGAAATAAAACCTTATGGAAGAATTCTTCGCAAGTTTATACGAATGGTTTGGGTTGAACCCTCTCTTTTCAACAGATATGGGTGACCAATTGAGAGGTTGGGACATTACCTGCACAGATTATATTGGAACACCTTGGTATGTCATTATTGGATGGTCTATGATTGCGGTTACTGCTGTTTTATATGCTTTGCAGTATCATATAATAGATAGCTCACGATGGAAAAACAAAACTCATTGGTGGCTTTTTGCATTGATAATTGTCATTTTAAATTTTCTCATTGCATTTCTCATTCCATATAATAGCATTCAGGCAGGCGATTATTGTAATCAGCTAAATTTATCGGTTTCGGATTGTATTGGCTTTGGATTATCAAATGCTGTGTGGAGTTTCATTCTCTTTATAATCATAACTACAATTCCAGTATTTAGGAAATTAAGCAATAACTGCAGACATACAACTTTTTGGAAACCTTAAAACAGAAAAATACAATGGCACGATTATACATATTTGCAATAGGAGGCACAGGGTCAAGGGTTTTAAAATCTCTTACAATGCTTCTAGCTTCGGGAGTAAAACCAAATTCAGAGAAAAATTTTGAGATTGTCCCGATTATCATTGACCCCCATAAATCCAATAAAGATTTAAAACGCACGGAAAGATTGCTTGGAAACTATCAGACCATTTCAAATGAAGCAGGTTTAGATAGTGGATTTTTCAGCACGAAAATCACAACGCTTGATAGATTAACAACATCACAAAATCGACTGTCAGGGAGCTTTACTTTTAATTTACAAGAAGTAGGCGGTAGAAAATTTAGTGAATATATTGGATTCAGTCAGTTGGACGAACCTAATAAAGCATTAGCAGACATTCTATTTTCAGGAAAATCTATTAATAAACGGCACGAAGAAGTAAATCTGCTAGACGTAGAAATGGATATTGGCTTTGTAGGTAATCCTAATATTGGAAGCATAGTTTTGAATCAAGTTAAAGATTCACAGGAATTTAAGGATTTTGCATCAAATTTCAATGAAGATGACAGAGTATTCATTATTAGTTCAATTTTTGGTGGTACAGGAGCGGCAGGATTTCCAACAATATTAAAAAACATTAGAGATGCGATGAATAATCGCAATATTGATGGCAAGGGATTTTTGCAAGATGCAAAAATTGGAGCGGTGACAGTTCTACCATATTTCAATATTGAAAAAGATAGCGATAGTCCAATTCAGAAATCTGATTTTATAGCCAAAACCAAAGCAGCATTATATTACTACAAGGATAATGTTACGGGCAATAATTCCATAAATTCATTGTACTACATCGCAGATAATTATAGCGGAAAGCCATACAAAAATGACCCCGGAGATAACGGACAAAAGAATGATGCCCATTTTGTAGAAATGGCGTCTGCCCTTGCTATTATTGATTTCTTGGAAACACCAGATAGTGATTTAGAAACATCAGAAGGAAAAGCACTAAAACCGATTTACAAAGAATTTGGAATACGCAAAGATTCGTCTAATATCAAATTTTCTGACTTAGAGGATTACACGGAACGAAAGATTGCAATGCGTCTTTCTCAATTAGTGCTGTTTAGAAAGTACCTCACGGAACACTTGAGCAATGCTATAGAAAAAGAAGCTTGGAGCAATGATTCCCCAGAAATAAACAAAAAATTCATTGACGATACTTTTTACCGCACAAACCTATCAGAGTTTCTATCCTCATTTGCAGATTGGCTAAAGGAAATGTCTGACAACAAAAGAGGTTTCTCACCTTTTAACCTTGATTCTACTATTGAGGCACTTATTGAAGGTAGGACAGTAAAAAGTGGTTGGTTTACATCCAGAGTTGATTTTCCATCAATGGACAACAAGCTGAGTAAACAAGGAAAAGGGAAAACATATAGTTCGGCATCACAGAAGCTGATTAAACTTTTTTATGATACCACGGAAGAAATTCTCACCTCCAAATTCGGATTAAAAAACTAAAAATATGAGCAAAATATTTGGCTACACAAAAAAAGGCGGTCAGCATTGGTTTACATCTGACGCTTATTCAGATAAAGAAATTGAATCCATAAAAGACCCCGAAGGAGGTAGTGAAATTTCACTACCAACAGCAATACCAAGCCCCTTTGCAAGAATTGATTTGGTGAAAACGGCTTTCAGAAATATCACTAAATCTCCTGACCTAAAAGCATATACCAAAGATGGGAACGTGGTATCAGGCAAAGACGATGAGAAATTAGTTTCTGATGCACTAGACCTTACGGAAATATTATTCAATATTGATAGCATTAAGGATAAGATTAAAATTATTGTTTGGGACAGAGAAACCGAGTTGACAAAATTAAAAAGTGGTTCAGATGCTCACAGACAACTTGCCGAAACATTGGAGCTATATTTAGATCAAGATAAAGAATCATACAACTTTGATTTGCTTAGTCGACTCTACCTTATTGAATACAATCATAAAATAATTGGTTGCACCTCTTCTGCCACACTGTTTTTTGCTACCGCAAATGATTTGTCACACGCTCAAATCACATTCACAAAGAATGACATAACCTTTGACGATTCTTATGCGCCTCTTTATGAAAGAGATGCGGACTTTCAAAAATACTTTTATCTTCTTTTTAGTGCTAATCAAATATTATCCCAACGACTTACAGTAATAAATGATTATTTGGAAAAGAATCTCAAAATTCTAGATAGAGTCAATAACAAACTTTATGAAGAGATTAAAAATTTGGATGTAACTGATTTTAAGTCGAACTATGCTGAATTAGATACAGGATTGTCAGGTGATGTAGTTGAAGTCATAGGAGTTCCTCTACGTAAGCGAAAAAAAGAAGATGTAATCAATTCTATCCAATCAAGCGATTTTATTATTCAATCAACCAAGTGCAAAGACCAAGCTAAGCCTCTTGTACTTCAAAACAATCTCAATAAATCATTCAGGTATGTAAATGATAGTTGGGATAATTCTATTCAAGTACCTTTTGTTAATAATGAAACGGTATTAGAAAAAAGACAATTGCCAGGAATCAGCATCCAATACCCTTACCTAACAGTTAGCGATTTTTTAGAACCGTACTTAATCCGTTTGGTATATCCCATTAACAAGGATAAATTTTTTGATGGGAATGTAAATACTGAAGTCGGTAACGATTCTAAAGGTTTCATTTTACCACTAAAGCAAAAGTTTTTTGATTATTTCAATTCGGATGATTTAATAAGCTCATTATCAAACAAACCTGAAATAAAAATGGTGCAGGGAGCTGCGGGTTCGGTAAAGGTTGTCTTGCGCATCCCAATAGTGAAAGAAGGTGAGTTTATTTCGTTTGAAAGAACCTACTATCAGTCTCCCGAGAATCAACTTGGAAAACCAGATGAAGAAAAGAATAAAGGGGTAGTTGTTGAGCATCAGTTTGGAATCACTTTATTTCCATTTATCAAAACAAATAATCCAAACATTGAAGCGTATTATAGAGTACAATTAGTCGATAGAGATGTTGCAGGAATATTGAAAAACACAAACTATGATTTAAAGTTTTTTTCAAATCAAGAACCAGACGCAATCGAAATCAGAGCAAAGAAAAGAAGGAGTAGTAAAAGACCAGACGCAGCAGAAACAGCGACATCTGACTATTACGTTTTGCACAATGAATTCGATTTTATTCAAGTTAAAAACATAGCTTCAGCAGGTGCTTCAGGCATAATAATTCCAAATTGGGAACATTATCAGCAAGGTAATGAAGTTTTCAGTTTTGCTATTGATTTCGGAACAACCAACACTCACATTGAATATAAAATTGGTGATGGTTCACCAAAACCATTTGACATCTCATCTGATGACATTCAAATAGCTACTTTGTATCATCCTACAAAAACTACAGATGACTTTGGTGGATCAGGCGCTATTGCTATTCGAGAATTAATAGAACACGAATTTGTGCCAAGGATTATTGGTAATGGTTCAGAGTTCAAATTTCCCCATAGAACAGTTATTGCTGAAAGTCACTCTTTGAATATAGAAACTGAAACTTTTGCCTTAGCTGATTTCAATATACCATTTGTTTATGAACGAAAACCTGAGAAAGACAAAATTCAGTCTAACCTAAAATGGGCAAAAAAAGAAAAAGGTAATGAAAAACGTGTTAGAGCCTTTTTTGAAAAGATAATGATGCTTATGCGGAACAAAGTGCTTTTCAATAAAGGAAATTTGTCTAAAACTCAATTGGTTTGGTTCTACCCTTCAAGTATGAAACCTGCTAGAAAATCAGATTTAGAAAATACTTGGAATGAGTTATTTCTTCAATATTTCAATCCCACAAAACAAGCAATAGGTATTACTGAATCATTGGCTCCATTCTATTATTTTAAAGGAACAAATAAACTACAAGGAGGCGCATTTAAACCTGTTGTTTCAATTGATATTGGTGGCGGCACAACGGATATTGTTGTATTCAAGCAAAACAAACCCCTGCTTCTTACATCTTTCAAGTTTGCTGCAAATACAATCTTTGGAGATGGATATAGCGAATATGGCGCAGCAACTTCCAATGGTCTTATTAGTAAATATTACCCGCATTTCGAAAATTTGCTTGCAACCAATAAGTTATATGATTTGTCGAAAGTGCTATCTTCTATCAGGGAAAAAAATAGAACAGAAGACTTAAACGCCTTATTCTTTTCTATTGAAGATAATCCCAAGATTAAAGACAAAAAATTATTTTCTTACAATTCACTTCTAGCAAAGGATGAAGACCTGAAAATAATTTTTATTTATTTCTATGCAGCCATCATTTTTCACATTGCTGAATTAATGAAGCAAAAACAAGTTGAATTGCCAAAGCATTTAGTTTTTAGCGGGACGGGATCAAAGGTGTTGAATATCATATCTCCTGATCGTAAAATTCTTTCGGAATTTTCAAAAGTAATTTTTGAAAGTGTATATGATAGGAGTTTTGATTCCGATGGATTAACCATTGAAACTGAAAAAGAAATGCCTAAAGAAGTTACTTGTAAGGGCGGTTTAATGCTCGACCCTGAAGATTTGGCTTTTGATGTTCGTGACATAAAATCAACGTTGACTTGTGTTGAAAGTAAAGGCATTGATAAGCTCACTTATGACCTATTAAATGAGAAAACGAAAGTAGATATCGTTTCCTATGTGAATAAATTCAATTCATTCTTTTTGAACCTAAATAATCAGTTCAATTTCAATGATTATTTCAATGTCTCTGAAAAATCGATGGAAGTGTTCAAGGAAGAATTAAATAAACATCTAAGGGATTATTTAGAAGAAGGATTAGAGTTCAACAAAAAATTAGATAATGTTGGAACAGAAGATAAAGAATTAGAAGAAACTCTATTCTTTTATCCACTTATTGGTGCTATCAACAACCTATCTTCTCATCTATCACAATTAACGCCAATAAATAGCTAAAAATGAAAAGACGAATTATATTATTATTTTCAGCGGTATTTCTTTATAGCATCTCTTATGGTCAGGTCACAAAAGAATCATATGAAAAGGCAGTCGATATTCTCAATTATCAATCTGTATATTATTCATTGTCTGTTCTAAGCCCAACCAGCGGAGTTACTGCTAAGTTCAAGACCAATTGTAACTGCGAAAATAGCCCTGCTTTTGAAAAAATACAATCTTCAATTCCAGGAACAGAGCCAAAAACAATTGAAATTTCAAATGAAGTTCAGAAATTGAAAAGTCAAGATATTTCTGCATTTAACAAGTCCCATACTTTGGATTTTCTTTTGAATGCCACTTTTGACCAGTCTAAGCCTTTAACTGATTTTAGAAGTCAACTAAATCAAAAAGGAAAGCTTTCTGACTATACAGAAAATATAACACAGAAGTTGGAAGCGGTTTTACAGGAAAATGTTCAAACAAATACTTCTATTCAAAATGAATCAGATAGTAAACTTGCAGATTTTGATGATAGAATTCGAACGCTAGAAAAAAATCTAAACTCCAAAGAAGAAAAGTCGGGTATCTTAGGCGGTCTTTCAGATTACCTAATCCTTCTTGCAATCATTTTAGGCATTTTAGCTTCGTTTTTAGCTTTGAGAAAAAGAAATAACTACGAAGAACTTTTGCCTAAAATTTTAGAAAGTAAAAGATTGAAAGATTTTGTCCAATCACAGAATAGCTTCAATAGAAATACACAAGGAAATCACTCAAACACTTCTGAAATAAAAGATTTACATAGTAGAATTAGAGACTTAGAAACTCAAATAAGTAAGCTGCACAACCAAATCCATAAATTGACTGAACCTGCACCAATACAAACAACATCTCGGTCATATCAGGAAGTTAGACAGCCCGAATCAAAAATTGAAACCCTTTTCTTATCAACCCCAAATTCAGATGGAAGCTTCAATGAAAGTTCGGCATCAAATACTTATAGAGATGGTGCGAGTATTTACAGACTTACAAAAACAGGAAGCGTTAATGCTAAATTTCAGATTGACGAAAAAGAAACATCAATCAAGTTAGCGTTGCAGTATCCCGATAAAAATATTGACCCTGTCTGTGATGCAGAAAATGCGTTTAACCCAAAGTCAACGAGAATTTCTACAATTAAAATGGGTGAAGCCGAATTACAAAATGGAAAATGGATTATTAACTCTAAAGCTGTAATTCGTTATGAAGATTGAGTTTATAGAAACTATTCTAGTATGTGTTATCGTTTCGATTCAGCTTTTGGTTTTTGTTCGTACCTTTTTTAAAATCCGTCTTTTTAAAAGAATTATTCCAAGCATAAATTCATTGTTCGTTACAAAAGTGAATGTTCCTGTTTCTGACCTTGAAAGCTTATCCCCTAAAGAGCTTTTAGAAAACATTGATAGTTATAAAGATGCGCAATCAGAACAAAGTTTTGAGAAAGGTATTGAAGAAATTGAAGATGTGGACTTATTTAATAACTCACAGTTACACGATGATGATATTGAAACAACAGAAGTAAATATTATTGAAATTGACGGAAAGCCAAATAAGATATTTGAAAACATATTGTTTTCGGTAAATAATTATCTCATAAGAAATCGAGGTGCTTCTTCCGATTTTAATCTGATGAAGGATATTGTAGAGCGAAATACTGATGCTGTAGAAGAAGATATAAACTTATCTGTTGGTACACCGCTATATTTGGGTTTAATGGGTACAATGATGGGGATTGTGATTGCACTTTTCAATATGCCAGATTTAGGTATAAGTGCAGGACTCGGTTCAGAGGAGACAGGTAAAATACTCGATGAAGGCATTGCAATGCTTATTGGAGGTGTTAAAATCGCAATGATTGCAAGTTTTATGGGGTTAATGCTGACAATCATTAATTCGAGTTGGGTTTTTAAGGGGTCAAGAAGTTTCAGCGAAGCAAGAAAGAATGAATTTTACACTTTTGTTCAAATTGAACTTCTCCCAATAATCAATCAAGGTTTAGCTTCAACCTTGGAATCTCTTCAAAGAAACCTGTTACAATTTAATACTGAATTTACAAGAAACCTCAAAGGCTTGACAGGAGTGTTTGATTCAAACCGTAGTGCGATTAGAGAGCAAAAAGAATTACTTGATGCACTAGACAAAGCGAAGGTTTCGGAAATGACAAAATACAATGTTGCTGTTTTAAAACAATTAGACTTATCAGTCGGCAAGTTTGAGAAGTTTAATGCTTTTCTATCCAATACAACACAATTTGTCGAAAATTCACAGCTAATTGTAACCAAATCGAACGAGCTTTTAGCGAGAACAGATAATTTTAAAACAATTGCGGACAATCTCGATAGTAAATTAAATCAGAGCCAGCAACTTTTGACATTTCTTTCTGACCATTTCAACAAATTGGAAGAACATAAAGAATTTACATCAAATACAGTTGCTGACGTTGGACATTCCATCTCAGAAACATTTAAAGAACTCAAAGAACACATTCAAAATTCAAGTGAAGCAGTTAAACAATTTACAATTGATGAAACTGAAGCTTTAAAAACCGCTTTATCCGAGAGCAAAACGAATTTGGTCAATCTTGAACATTTGGCTACTCTTAAAACTGATGTTTCCCAATTTAAAGACAGTTCAGCTTCTCAGGGCGAAAGGCTTAAGCAAACAATTGAAGACCTTAATAAAAATATGGCGAGAGCTATAGTTGTACTAGAGCAAATTGAGAATAAAAAAAATGTTATATCTTCTGTTAAAAACCTTTTCAAGTCTAAAAAGAGTAAGGTATGACGGGAAAAGGTTCAGGATTTTTTTGGCCTAGTTTTGCTGATCTAATGACCAGTTTGTTTTTCATTATGTTAGTGCTATACGTATTAACTTATCTAAAGCTTACCAATCAACAAAGAGCAACTGAACAGCAATTAAATAAGATAAAAGAAATACAAGCTGCGGTAAAAGAATTGCCACAAAACTATTTTCAATATGATTCTATTTACAAACGGTTTTCTCTTGTTCAGAATATCGAGTTCGAAACAGGTAAAGATATAATCAAACCAAATTACGAACAGTATCTAATTGATGTTGGTGTATCTATTAAAGATTTAATAAGTAATTTAAAAAGTAAATATGCACAACAGGATATTAAGTACGTAGTAATTATTGAAGGAATGGCTTCAAACGATAATTTCAAAGATAATTATCCATTAAGCTACAAGCGAGCTTGGGCAGTTATGAAGCTATGGCAAAGAGAAAATATAATGCCCGACCAATCGGTTTGTGAAGTTCAGGTTGCAGGTTCAGGAACAGGTGGAATAGGAAGATTCCCTGTGAACGAAGAGGTTAAAAATCAACGAATATTAATTCAAATCGTTCCGAAAATTGGAGAAATAAAATTAGAATGAAAATCAAAGGATTAACGTATATTATTTGTGGTTTCTTACTCATATCTGCCTGTACTCAATCGGGTAGGCGTAAACCTGTTTCCGAAAATGAGACACCAAATGCCAGTTCAGTAAAAAAACGAACAGAAAGTTTCAGCGGTAAGAATGTTATCAAAATGAAAAAATCAGGCGGAGTTTACTTGATTCCTACTATAGTAAATGGTTCAAATATGGATTTTATTTTTGATACAGGTGCGTCCGATATAACAATTTCCGAGGTTGAAGCTCTTTTTTTATACAGACAAGGAACGCTAACAGAAAATGACTTTATCGGTGTTCAACAGTACCAAATTGCTGATGGGAGTATTTCAGAAGGTTCAATAATCAATCTTAAAACCGTGCAAATTGGGAATAAGGTATTGTACAATGTGAAAGCATCAATCATACATAATACATCTGCACCATTGCTTTTGGGTCAATCAGCTTTAAATCAATTTGGCCAAATAACAATAGATTATAATAACGGTCAAATTACTTTAGAATGATGAAAAACTTATTGCTTGTCCTTTTAGTTTTAATAGTTGTTTCGTGCAACTCAAATAGTGGCAATCGGAAAGCAGAAATACAAAAAATTGAGCTATCGAATAAGGATGGGTCGTTAAAAGTAACCAAAGTCGTTGACGGTGATACATTTTGGGCTGATGATGGTTCTGAGAAAGGAGTTAAAATTCGGCTGATTGGTGTTGATGCTCCAGAATCAAGAAATGTTTTTAAAAAGAACAAAGGCTATTATGGCCAAGAAGCAAAAGCCTACGTGTCTAATTTATTTGAAGGACAAAGTGTAAGACTTGAATATGATGTTGACAGCTTAGACCAATATGGTAGAACGCTTGCATACGTGTATTTGCTTGATGGAACATTTGTTAACGCAGACTTAGTGAAAAATGGATATGCAATGGTAATGACCGTTCCTCCAAATGTAAAATACGCAGACGATTTTGTGAAATACCAACGAGATGCAAGAAAAAACAATAGAGGACTATGGAAAATGAATCAAGAATAAATGATACTAGAAAATGCCAACGCTAAAAGCCATACACATTTGCAATTCGCACCAGCCGACACACAAGCCAAAAATTGCAAAAGAGTATGTTTTTGCCAACGCTACAAACAGAACGTGAAAAATGAAAAAAGGGCATAACAATGTGTATAATTCATTGGGCAATAAGTGGTTAAGTGAAAATTATAGATATAAATAAAATTTACGGTAAACTGAAAATGAAGTGCTTTGAAACGCCCAACGCTTCATACACAAACCGTTATGCCCAATTAAAAAAAGAGCCAACCGCACAAATAGCACATTTGGTTTTTGCCGACACGAAAGCCAACGCAAAAAAAACCAAAAGAGCTGTTTTTTGCCAACGCTCACCGAGAATAATGAGAATTGAAATATGACAATAGAAAACTACATTGACAACATAAATCAGAGATACAAACTCGGAAACGCAACCGAACATACTTTTCGTGGCGACTTGCAACAACTTTTAGAAAGTTTGGTGCCGACTATCAGAGCGACCAACGAACCGAAAAGACAGAGTTGTGGAGCACCTGACTACATTTTGACTAAAAAAGATATTCCAGTTGGATTTATTGAAGCTAAAGACATTGGAGACAAAGACCTTGACGGAACGAAGAAAACAGGAAACAAAGAACAGTTTGACCGTTACAAGGCTTCATTGAACAACTTGATATTTACGGACTACATCAGCTTTCATCTGTACCGAGAAGGCGAATTCATTACCAAAATTTCCATTGCAGAAATCACGGACAAAGGAATAAAACCTTTGCCAGAGAACTTTGGCAACTTTGAAAATCTAATCAAAGACTTTTGCGTTCACGTTGGACAAACGATAAAAAACTCAAAAAAATTGGCAGAAATGATGGCGGGCAAAGCCCGCCTTCTTTCTGATATTATCGGTAAAGCTTTATCGAGTGATGAAGAACATCAAGAAGACAGTACGCTGAAAGACCAAATGTTGGCGTTCAAGCAAATTTTGATTCACGACATTACACCACAAGGTTTTGCGGACGTTTATGCTCAAACCATTGCTTACGGAATGTTTGCAGCTCGCTTGCACGACCCTACTTTGGATAACTTTAGCAGACAAGAAGCGGCTGAATTAATTCCAAAATCCAATCCTTTTTTACGAAAACTCTTTGGCTACATTGCAGGTCCTGATATTGACGACCGAATTAAATGGGTAGTTGAGAACCTTTCAGAAATCTTCTTGGCGTGTAACGTAGAAGAAATTTTAAAGAATTACGGGAAATCCACCAAAATGGAAGACCCAATTATCCATTTTTACGAAACGTTCTTAAGCGAATATGACCCGAAATTGCGTAAATCTCGTGGAGTTTGGTACACACCACAACCCGTTGTGAATTTCATAGTTCGGGCAGTGGACGAGATTCTAAAAACGGAATTTGATTTACCGCAAGGACTTGCCGACACGAGCAAAACAAGCATAAAAGTAAACACCCAAACCGCAGACAAGCGTTCTGCAACAGGTTACAAACAAATGGAGCAAGAAGTACACAAAGTACAAATTCTTGACCCAGCCACAGGAACAGGGACTTTCCTTGCCGAAGTGGTAAAACACATTCACAAAAAGTTTCAAGGTCAACAAGGCATTTGGAGTAATTATGTAGAAACGCATTTATTGCCACGCCTAAACGGTTTTGAGTTGCTAATGGCTAGTTATGCAATGGCACATTTAAAATTGGATTTGCTTTTGACCGAAACAGGATTTAAACCAACAACAAACCAACGATTTAAAGTTTACTTGACCAACAGTTTAGAAGAACATCACCAAGATACAGGAACCTTATTTGCCAATTGGTTAAGTACGGAAGCCAATGAAGCTAACCACATCAAACGAGATACGCCAGTAATGTGTGTAATTGGAAATCCGCCTTACAGCGGAGAAAGTGCCAATAAAGGCGAATGGATTATGAGCCTAATGGATGATTACAAAAAAGAACCAGGCGGAAAAGAAAAATTAAAAGAACGAAACCCAAAGTGGATAAATGATGATTATGTAAAGTTTTTGCGATACGGTCAACATTTTATTGAGAAAAACGGAAGTGGTGTTTTAGCTTTCATTAATCCACACGGATTTTTGGACAACCCGACTTTTAGAGGAATGCGTTGGCATTTATTAAAAACATATGACAAAATTTACACCATTGATTTACACGGTAACAGCAAGAAAAAAGAAACCGCACCAGACGGAAGTGCAGACATAAATGTATTTGATATTCAACAAGGAGTTTCAATTAACGTTTTTATAAAAACAGGAAAAAAGAAAGCCAACGAATTAGGTAAGGTTTTCCATTACGACCTTTATGGCAAGCGTGATTTTAAATACGATTTTCTTAGCGAAAATTCTATAAAGTCAATTAATTTCAATGAATTGCCAAATGTTGCACCAATGTATTTTATGGTGGAAAAAGATTTTGAAGCACAAAAAACTTATGATAAAGGTTTTTCAATTTCAGACTTATTTCCATTGAACAATGTTGGTGTGGTTACATCCCGAGACTCTTTTGTAATTGATGAAAATAAATTGATTTTATCAAATAGAATCAAAGACTTTTTTATTCTCGAAAAAGACGTTTTGAAATCTACTTACGGTGTTCGTGAAAACAAAAGTTGGAAGATTAATGATGTAAAGAAACAAGCGTTAGCGTTTGAAACAAATGATATTCAAAAAATTTCTTATCGCCCATTTGATAATCGGTTTCTATACTACAACGACCACTTTGTAGAAAGAAGTAGAAAAGAAGTAATGCAACACTTCACGCTTGGCACAAATATAGGTTTAACGCTTTGTAAACAATTTAAAACAGGGGATAATTACGTTCACGCATTTATTACCAATAAAGTGATTGAAAGTTCGTACGTATCAAATCGAACAAGTGAGATAACTTCAACTTTTCCTCTCTACTTTTACCCAGAAACAAACGGTCAACAGACAATTGAACAAAACACGGAAAGGACACCAAATTTAAAAGCAGAAATAGTCAAGCAAATTGCCGAAAAATTAGGTTTAACTTTTACGAACGAGAAAGAAAACGCCGAAAGCACCTTTTCACCAATTGACATTTTAGATTACATCTATGCTGTTTTGCATTCACCAATCTACCGAGAAAAATACAAAGAGTTTCTGAAAATAGATTTTCCGAGAGTGCCATATCCAAAAGACCAAAACACGTTTTGGCAGTTGATAAAATTGGGCGGAGAAATACGCCAAATTCATTTATTAGAAAGTCCAAAAATTCAGAAATACATAACTCAATACCCAATTGACGGAGATAATGAAGTAGGCAAAACCAAATATCAAGACGGCAAAGTTTTCATAAACGACACTCAATATTTTGACAATGTTCCGCAAGTAGCTTGGGAGTTTTACATTGGGGGCTACCAACCAGCCCAAAAATGGCTCAAAGACCGAAAAGACCGAAAATTGGAGTTTGACGATATTTTGCATTATCAGAAAATTATTGTGGCATTCAGCGAAACGGACAGATTGATGCAGGAGATTGATAAATTGAAAATAGAATGAGTAAAAACTATAACAAAAAACTTAGAATATTTAGACTCTTTTCCCAAAACTTAGAATGGGTAAAAGAACACCCTTCTATTAAATTTGAACCTGATTTTTCGAACGGTTATATCTGTCCTCTATGCTTTGAAACTTTTTTTGAAAAAGATTTAGACGTTAAACTTAAAAATCATTTAACACTTGAAGATATGCCCCCAAAATCGCTTGGTGGTAAACCTATTGCTTTAACTTGTAAAAGTTGCAATAACAAAAGTGGACACGAGTTAGATGTACACCTTTTGAAAACACTTTTATCCATTGATGTAAAATCATTTTTACCTAATTCAAAAGCACAAACAACTTTTGAGTTAAATGGCAATAAAGTGAACGGAATACTTGAAGTTGATGAAAAAGGAGCATTAAAATTAGATTTACAAACAAATCGTTCCAATCCAAATCAATCAAATCAGTTTATGAAAGATATGTTTCCACCAAGAACAATTTATAACCCGTTATTTTATCCTGATAAAATGTTTGATAATGCATATCAATCTCCAACATTTCAAATGCAATTCAAAGAAAATTCAAACGAAAGACGAGCGGAAGTTGCTTTGCTAAGAATTGCATATTTACTTGCTTTTGCAACTTTGGGTAATGGTTTTCTCATTAACGGTGGACTTTACAAAGTCCGAGAACAAATTTTAAATCCCGACAAAGAAATATTGCCAAAGGTATTTTGGCTAAAAGTTCCTTTTCCCAAAGAGTGTGAAGGAGTAAATATTATTACACTCCCAAAAGAATTGCGGAGTTTTCTTGTTGTGTTCAACTTGAAAACAACAAGTCAATCAAGACAGTTTGCAATAGTATTACCCGGGCCTTCAATGCCAAGTACAAAAGTTTACGATTTTATCTCTAATGAACTTTGCGTTGGAGACGGTACAATATTTTGCAACGCAACTTTTGAACATATCCCACATCAAAATTATTTCGAAAAAAAGGAATTTGCTTTTGCGGGAAATTGGTTTTGGCAGGAATACACAAAAGACGACTACAAACCAAGATATAAACCAGAGACCACAACTTAATGGGAATAAAAGATTGGAAACTAAATATTGAAATAAAATGACAATAAAGCCAACGCTAAAAGCCATACACATTTGCAATTCGCACCAGCCAATACTAAAGCCAAAAATTGCAAAAGAGTATGTCTTTGCCAACGCTACAAACAGAACGTGAAAAATGAAAAAAGGGCATAACAATGTATATAAAAAATAGGCGGAACAGTAGTAAATTCAAGGCTTGTGGCTCGTATCAGACTTTGTGCTTAACCGAAAGTTCTGTGCTTCGAAATCGCCTACTTTTCATATACTAACCGTTACCTG
>Ga0335398_10005487_pt1 | contig 16714 bp, 15 predicted proteins | sample BON03_FD_205742 | JGI IMG/M metagenome (GOLD analysis project Ga0335398, IMG submission 205742) | Freshwater microbial communities from Lake Bonney liftoff mats and glacier meltwater in Antarctica - BON-03 (spades assembly) (version 2) | ecosystem: Environmental > Aquatic > Freshwater > Ice >... | reverse complement strand
AGGAACACCACATATACTAAGACGCAAGTCAAGAATAAAAGAACTTAACCGTTATTATATAGTATATATTTTATTGTTACATTAAAATATAGTTTGAAATTAATTATTTAATTAAATTAAATAATTAAAAATAAATATCTACTTTAAATATAATAACCGTCAAATAAGTTCAAGGCTTTAAAAAAGCTCTTTTAGGTTTATCAATTTATAAACACACCCGTTTATTTAAGGATATGCCTAATAGAACACTCCAATAAAAATCTGTCGTATTAAATAACTCAAAACTAATTACTAAAAACTTATATGCTCCAAACCACTAAGTTGTAGACCGAAATAAATTAAAAGAAAATAAATCAATAAACACACACACATACAAAAAAAAGTAGGAACATAATGCAAGTATTAAAAACAACAGGACGAGTATTAAAAACAAAAGGACGAGTAGTAGGAGTATTAGTTCTCGAAGGAGAACTATTAAAAAAACTAATAACAGCATCATCAACAGTAAAGTTAGTAAAGGGGGGGGTATGAACACAAGAGCATTAGTAGAAGTAGAAGTAGTAGAAGTAGTAGCAGGTGTAATAGCAGGTGTAATAGCAGGTGTATAGCAGGAGTAGAAGGATTAGGAATAACATCACCAATTATAGGAGCATATAAACTAAAGCAAAAACTAAGTAAAAGAGACAATCATAAAAAAGCACAACAAAAATTAAGAGAACAACGCTTTACCAACGTAGAAACAGGTTGCAGTTTAATAGTGAGTAAGACAAAGAAAAAAGAAAATAAAATGCGATCTAATAAAAAACATAATAAAACCATTGTTAATGGAAACACTATTTAGTAATCTATTTAATTAATTTATAATTGGGGTTTGTTTATCCAGAAAAATAAGAAGTTTAACTTTAATAAATAAAATTTATACAACATTATAAATAAGAAGTATCATTAATAAAATTACAATAATTAAAATTAAAACAGTTCTATTCCATTCACTTTTAGTCATATTATTAAACCCACATTTACTATTTTTAAATCCTTCAGATACACCCATAACATAATTAGGAGGTTCATTTAATTTACCATTATAAGGATTAACATTAATTTTTGTTATATTTTCATAATAATATTTATCATTATTATCTAATGTATGTTCTCCAGACTCACCACCATCAGATTCATAATCTTTACTATTAGATTTACTATTTCCAGAGCCATTTGAACTATTATTATTTATAGTATGAACGCTATTAACAGTATGAAAACTATGTACGCTATGGTATTTATCCCAAAAACTGACACTTTCACCGCCTAATGTAGAATCAATCCAATTACCATTTATCCATTCTGGTGGATTACTAACATTCATTTTATTCCATTTGTATTCTGGATTGGTGCTTATTTTTCTATTTCCGATTCCTGTTCCAAAAGCAACAGGTTCAAAATGCTCTTTAATACCATTTCTAAAGTCTATTTTGTCATAAGACATTCCTGTAAAACTTGTTTTATCTTTTGAATTATATTTATTTGTTACTCCAGAATATGTTCTATTAAGGTATAATTCTTTACCGCAATCATTTTCAATTTTCTTATCAAAATAAATCATTATCATAGGATTAAAATACATATTTGTTCCAAACTTATTATTTTTAATTTTATCACCATTACTTGGTGTTGCGATTTGAATAGCAATAATTCCAATAGCGACAGCATCAGCAATATTACTTGGTAAATCATCAAAAAGAACAACACTTTTAAAATCTTCTATAGTATATTGTTTCATTATTTTATAGATATATTCATTTTTATTAGGTGGTAATTTAAAAGTACGACAGTGTCTTTCATTATAAACAGGTGCGATTAAATTCTTTTTATTAAAAAAAGTTTGATTAAATCCCATGATTCTATCCATATACGCTTTTATAATTTCATATGTTCCAAAACTGGCAATTGCTACATATTTACCATGTTTTACTATATATTCTACTAATCTTTTAAAATATTTCCAATGTGGTACTTCATTTGTTAATTCTTTATCTGTTCTTTTTAATATATCATTAGGATCCATACTTGTTTTATAATAATAATTTGTATCTATTAATGTATCATCAAAATCCCAAACCCATAATTTACATTTTTTAAGAAGATAATAAGAAATAATTAAATCATGATCGTTTTTATCATAAGTTTGATACAATGTTGCTATTTGTGTTGGTATTTGTTTTGGTATTGTTGTTTGTGTTTGTGTTTGTGTTTGTGTTTGTGTTTGTGTTTGTGTTTGTGTTTGTGTTGGTACTGGTGCTCGTGCTCGTGCTGGTGTCGGTGTTTGTATTTCTCTTTGTATTGATGTTGTTGTTGTTGGTTTTGATGTTGTTGTTGGTTTTGATATGATTGTTTGTATTGGTGTTGTTGGTATTACCATCGTTGTTGTTGGTATTGTCATCATTGTTGTTGTTGGTATTGTCATCATTGTTGTTGTTGGTATTGTCATCATTGTTGTTTTATTAGGCTTATCTTTAAATAAACGTTTGTATTTTTATTAATTGATAAACCTAAAAGAGCTTTTTTAAAGCCTTGAACTTATTTGACGGTTATTATATTTAAAGTAGATATTTATTTTTAATTATTTATTTAATTAATTAAATAATTAATTTCAAACTATATTTTAATGTTACATTAAAATATATACTATATAATAACGATTAAGTTCTTTTATTAATCTATATTAATACCTCTTCTATAATGTTCAGGTCTATTACCGAGTGTCATATAAGTATCGAATAGTTTTTTAATATTATAAAAAAAATTATTATCTCTATTAATACATCCTAATTTTTTATTTTCCATCTTCTATGTTAGGTTTGATTATAAATTATTAGATTATAAATAAATTTTAAAATTATGTTTATAATATTAAATAATACTATAAACATAATTTTATGTTGAAACTAAAATTTAAAATACATTATAATTAATTATAAATACACTATAAAAAAAACTACGATTATGTATTAGAGTATAAACCATTTATATAGTTTGATATTAATTATAATTTTTTACTTTAATTGATAAACTATAAAATATAAAATAAATTATTTTTGTTTAATTTTTTAATAAATTCTATTTTATAGATTAAAAAAAATGTTTTTTAAGAATATTTTTTAAGAATATTGTTTAAGACTATTTTTTAAGAAGATTTTTTAAGAAGATTTTTTAAAACTAGTGTTAACAATATTTTTTAAGAATATTGTTTAAGACTATTTTTTAAAAAAGTTGGAAACCATTTTGTCATAGTGTTTACTCAATGGTTTGAGTATGAACAACTATACCACCTTTGTCTAAAACAATGTATTGTGTAGCCTGCATACCGCACTGACATATTCCTCGTCCAAGTTCACAATAATCGCTACGATCACAATAATCACAAAGGTAATTTGCTGCGGTACGATGAATACATAATATCTCACCCATTCTATATTGATAGTTAGCACATGCTACAACAAGAAAGAAACCGATTGGATAAGATATAATTATTATGTCTCCAGAAACAACTATATTCTGTGTTGCATTTTTTCCGCATTGGCAATGATCGCGAATAGATTCAGCTTTAGTATCAGCTGTACGCGCTCCTGTAGTATGATTTATCATATTGTCTTTATCGTGTAGATAATCTGCACAGACCACAAGATGATTGATTTTACAAGTCAAACACATTTTGTTTGAATTTCAGTTCGTTTATATTAATTACAAATTTAAAAATTAAAAAACAATTTTTCGTTTTTTTTTTTATTTTTACTAGTTTTAAGGATAAGTCTAATAGTATAAAATTATATTTTAAAATAGTTAAAATAAAAAACTAAATTAATTAATAAATAGTGATTATTCTATATATGACTTTCACATCTTATTTGTTAGTCTATTTTTTATTTTTGTAAATAGAGTATATAATAACTATAAAAACTTTCCAAAAATGATTTGAATTTACTTGTAATAATAGTATGATGTCTTATACTCGATATAAATTATTAAATACAAAATAAATACAAAACATAAAACAATAAATATAAGTGTTTGTTTGATTTTACATCATTGAATATTTAAAATGGGTCAACTATTAAGTTGAAATATTTTAAAAACTTTAAGGTTTGACTATTTCAAGTCTTGTAAATTATTATTATTATGTATCTTCAAAGATATATGAATATATATGAATATATATGAAGATTTATTAACATCGACATCGACATCGATATCACCATCACCATAACATCAACATCAACACTATACCTGCAAATTAATTTTTTTAGAACAAAGTATCTATAATGTTATATATAGAATACAATAAAATTTATAAGCCATATCTTAAATATTAATAATATCATATTTTTAATTTAAAAATATATGTAAATTATAATTTTGTCCCATTTTAAATCTTCAAGGGTTTAAATTTTTAAATTAAAATTTATAAATAATGATGATAGTCTAATAAATAATTAATATTATTTACATACCACCTGGAAAATTAACAAGGTTTGCACCAATACCAAAACCAACACCCATATTTAAAGGGTAGCTTAAAGAAGGCATCATAGTATCAATAATAGCAAAAGTACTTGCAGCAACAAGAGCAAGAGCAAGAATATCTTCAAATCTAAATTTATCTTTAGGAAGAACACAAGCTGCGATAGCAACAACTAAACCTTCAAGAATGTATTTAACAACACGTTTACAAAGTTCGCGAGAATCCATTTTATAATAATATTTAAATACTGATAAAAAAATTAATAATTATATATTATATTATACAAAGAATTAAAATTATTTAAATTAAATTAATTAAATTAAAAATAATTAAATTAAAAATAATTAAATTAAAATGAATTAAATTAAAATGAATTAAAACAAAATGAATTAGAATAAAAAATAATTTTATAAATCAAAAATTTTTAATATAAAAATAAAAATATAAATTTATATATGAATACTATTTAATATTTATAAATAAAAATAAAAATGGAAAATAATACAATAGTAGATAATACTGTTATAAATAATAATGTCATAGATAATACTGTAATAGATTTTAATAAAAAATATAACAAAAAAACATCTGTAGATTATAATTATATTTCTATTAAAAAAGATGTTTTTGATATAAATATGGTATATTTAAATTATTTAACATTAAGACAAAATAAATATATAGAAATTATATATAAATCTCCATCTGTTTTTTTAGAAGGTTTATTTTTCAAATCTCCAGATATATATTTAAAAGATATAATAGTTTATTATAAAGAAAATAAATATCATAATTCAAATGTTATATTAACTCCAACATTGAAATTAGTATTGAATTATAAAGACCATTCACAATTTATCAGTATTTTAAGAAATATAGATGAATGTATTTCTAATTATATAAATAAAAATGCTTGTTATATTGAAAATGATTTAAAATTATACTATAAAGATAATCGTACAATATCTTGTTTTAATTATGAACAAATAATTAAATTTAGATATAATAATATTTGTGAGCTTCATATGAAATCATATTTAAATAATGAAATTATTAAAGAAATAGAAAATAATAAAAATGATGGTAAATATATATTTACTTTTAATATATCAAATATTTATTTTAGTAATAAAAATAAATTATTGCCCTTGGTAAAATGCAATCGTTGTGAAAAAGTTATTTAATTATTTTAATTTTATAATTAGTGTATCATCATTTATTAGAGGATAATTACATTATATGCATCAATTTAATTTGATGTTTTTAATATTATTAAATAAATTAAATAATTTAATTAAATTAAAATAGTAAAAATAAATATCTACTTTAAATATAATAACCATCAACTAAGTTCTAGGCTTTTAAATAAGCTCTTATAGATTTATTAATTTATAAATATATTAAGTTTATTTAAGGATAAGAATAAGAATAAATATAAGGATAAGGATAAAGATAAGGATAAGGATAAGTATTATTTATTATTTATTATTTATAATTTATAATTTATAATTTATAATTTATAATTTATAATTTATAATTTATTATAAACTAAAAAATGTCTTCAAGAACAACTTCAAATGCTCAAACTAATTCAAAAATAGTAAGTAAAAAATGCGAGAATATTACACCATTAAATTATTCAATAGTAAGAAAACAAAAAATAGATAAAATTATTAATTATTATAATGAATTATTAAAAGAATATACAAAATCCTATACTGATTATACTATAGATAGTAATAGTTTAGAGACTGATGCTAGAACTTACGCAGAAACAACATTAAAGCCAAAAGTAGAAGCATATAATTCTCAAATCATTAACTTAAGTAAAGAATTAATAAATACGGTTGATAGAGATATTGAATTAATATTAGATCAGAAAAAAGAATTAGATACAAAATCTAAAACTATTGATACAATAATGAAAGAAATTAAGATGCTTAAAAATAAAAAAATAGATTTATCAATTAATGAAAAATCGCAAATAGATAGTTTAAATAATACTATAGAAAGTGCTGATGATTTAAAATTCACATCACAAATATATATGGGTATTAATATATTATTAGTTTTATTAGTTATAGGTTTAATATTGGGCTTAGCCTTAAATAAACTGGGTATGGTTATAAATTAATAAACCTAAAGAGCTTTTAAAAACTTTGATTTGAATTTATTTTAATGTTACATTAAAATAGAGTTTGAAATTAATTATTTAATTAAATTAAATAATTAAAAATAAATATCTACTTTAAATATAATAATCGTCAAATAAGTTATAACCTTTTAAATAAGCTATTTATATTTATAAATTTGTAAACACGACTGTTTATTTAAGGATAACCTAAACTATAAATTTATAATTATAAAAATGACAACACGAACACGAACACGAACGCCATCACCAACACCATCACCAACTAATACGAATGAAATGAATGAATCATATGATTATAAATCATTAATGTTTGAAATAAAAACAAGTATTGATAAAAATGATAATTTATTTAAACTTATTCAAAAAGCAAATTATCCTAATGCTGGAACATATTCAAGTGATTTATTAAATTATAAAATTGATACACAAGTTAATAATTTAAAAAAAGCAAGAGAACAAATTTGGGATTTTTTAAAAAAAAAATATGAAGAAAATTCAAGTCTTCGTACTTATTATTTTACAGAAATACGAAAAGTAGATAATCATATTAAAGATTTGGAAGCACAAAAACAAGAACATATAGATTTTATAGAAACTACAAATATTAAGAAAACTACTTCTATTAAAGCTATAAAAAATGAAAAATATAATTTTAATAAAATGGAATATTATTTATTTCTTTACAAAATATTAGTTTTCATTCAACTTGCAATATTAGCACTAATCACATTATGTATTACAGATATTATTCCAAGAACAACATGCTTAATACTTACAGTAATTATATTAATATCAACAATTGCATTTGTTAGTTATTATGTTTTCTTTGTTAATATTGGACGTAATAAATTTAGCTGGAATAAATTTGAACATAAAAATGATGTTCCTATTAAAGCAGGACAATGTTTAAATGATATTGCACCAGGAGATAAAATAAAAGAAGAAACTGATGCTAAAATTAATGAAATTATAAAAACAAATAGAGGAAATGAAAAATGTGAAAATTAAAAAAATTAAAAATTGAATTCTTAAAATTGTTTTTAAAAATCATATTATTAGGCATATCCTTAAATAAACGGGTTGGTTTATAAATTGATAAACCCAAAAGATCTTTTTTAACGCCTTGAACTTATTGACGGTTATTATATTTAAAGTAGATATTTATTTTTAATTATTTAATTTAATTAAATAACTAATTTCAAACTCTATTTTAATGTAACATTAAAATATATACTATATACTATATAATAACGGTTAAGTTCTTTTATTCTTGACTTGCGTCCTAGTATATGTGGTGTTCCTTCTGTCAAATTCATAATATTTAAATTACTACTATATCAATTCACTATATACTAATTACTTTCTCCATTTCATTTCGATTTTATACCTTAGGATTGAAAGCATATAAGTTTTATAAACATTAATATACGTATTGATTTACATTTTTAATTGTATATATATCAATGGAAGATAGAAACACAGTAATCTAACTTAATATTTATTAAGATATTATCTTCAAATTAAAAAATATATAAATTTATTGTTTAGTGCAAATTAAAATATACATTATATTATTAACTAAATAAACTATACTTATAATATATAACCACGCTTATTTATTAGAGGATAAGCCATTATATAATATTATTTAAAATATATTTAAACTATATTTAACATAATTAATCAATTTGTAATCAATTTGTAATCAATTTGTAATCAATTTGTAATCAATTTGTAATCAATTTGTAATCAATTTGTAATCAATTTGTAAACAATTTGTAATCAATTTGTAATCAATTTGTAATCAATTTGTAATCAATTTGTAAACAATTTGTAATAATGAATCAAACTACTCATTATGCTATTAAAGATAAAAATAATGAAAAGATATTAATATTATTTAGTAATTGTAGTATTATTAGTTATGATAATGAAAGTAAAACAAATAATAAAGAATTTAGTATGTATGAATTTATAAATAAAATAAATTTAATAAAATCTTCTAAAAATAGTATGGAAATAAGTAATAGTATTAATTTAACTAATCCTAATATTATAGCATATGCGTCGTATGAAGGAATTAAATATAAATCAGCTGTTAGTAATACTAATAAATCAAGTATAATTCATAATTATATGATAAAAAAAATTAATTGTGAAGTAACTCCGTCAGTAAATAATAAGTTAAGACAAACTATTGCTATCGTAAAATGGAAAATTTATAATTTTATGATTAGTAGAGAAGATAAACAAATACAAACAGGTAAATATGCTGAATATGATGTATCTATTGCTTATTGGATTGCTATTTTATCTGGAATATGTTTATATTTTGATGAACAAGATGAATTTAATTTAAAACAATCATCATTATTAGAAGATATAACAAAACCTTTTACAATTGATAGTTTTAAATCTTAATAGTTTTAAATCTTAATAGTTTTAAATCTTAATAATTAATTTTCAATATACTACTGGTTTATATAAATGTTTTTAATACTTTTTCAATATTATCTATTTTTATTTTCCCAATCGTAACAATATGAACTTTATTAAAGTTAAACAATTCATTAGACACTTTGTTTATTTGTGATTCAGTAATTGCTTGAATATTTTTAATTCTCATATCAATACTTTCCAACGATTTATTAAATAATAATTGATTAGAATAATATTCGTTTTCATCTTCTATATCATCGAATGAAGTTTTATAAATATCACAATAATTTTTTTTATTATTTTCAAGTTCAGCTTTATTAGTTCCGTATGTTTTAAATTTAACGATTTCTTTAAATATATGTTCCAGACATTGTATTGTATCTTTACTTTCAGTTTGAGAATAAATATTAAAATATCCAACTTCTTCATAATTAGTTATATCACATTTTATAGTATAAGCTAACCCCAGTTTTTCTCTAATTTCTACAAACAAACGACTACTCATATTACCACCTAAAATATTTTGAAGTAATATATAATAGTACTTATTAATATCATAATAACCTTGTGTTTTAAAAATAATATTAATATAATCTTGTGTTAATAATTTATAAAAACAATTTATTTTATAATTTTGATATTTATCTATAAAAGGTATTAATGGTAAAACTTTTGGTTTATATGAATTTATATTAATAGGTTTAAAGTCTTGCGTTAATTTAGTTGTTTCTTTATTATTATTACTATTTATATCACCTATTACTTTTTTAAAGTATTTATTAATAATAGTAAGATAACCAGAATGATATTTACCACTAAAACTAATTAATAAATTATCAGATGTATAATATTTTTTATAATAATTTATAATTTCTTTCCTATTTATATTTTTTAAAGTGGTTACACTACCTATTATTGTATGTGCTAATGGATGGCCTTCGAAAATATATTCTTCTAATTTATCACTAACAACATTATCTATATCATCTAATCCATCATTATATTCTTGTATAATAACATTACGTTCTGGTGTTATATCTTTTTGTAGCATAAAAGAATGAAACATCATATTGCTTGTGATTTTACATATTAAATCTAAATTTTCTTTTGTTGATAAAAATTTATAGTGATATGCTGTTACATCTTTACTTGTATAAGCATTAAAAATAATACCATTTGAATCAAATGTTTTAGATATATCTAAATAATTAGGATAATTAGCAGACCCTTTAAATACCATATGTTCTATAAAATGAGATATACCATATACGGATGGTGATTCATTTTTACTACCAACTTTAAAATAAAAATATATAGATGCTGATTCTGTATCTTTTCTATTTGGCATTATTACTAATCTTGTTCCAGAACTATTTTTATATAATTTTATAGTTTTACACGATTCATCATTTTTATTTGTTAAATTAGTTTTCATTTTTATACTATTACTTAATTGTGTTTTTTTACTTAATAATTTCATTTTTATAAATTATATATACAAATTAATACTATAAACTATATTAGACTTAGACTTAGACTTAGACTTATACTTAAATAAACAGATGTCTTGATAAATCCAAAAGAGTTTATATAAAAGGCCAGAACTTATGTTAATGGTTATAACTTATTTGGCAATTATTATATTTAAAGTAGATATTTATTTTTAATTATTTAATTAAATAATTAATTAACTAATTAACTTCAAACTCTATTTTAATATTACATTAAAACATACTTTATAAGTCAATTTATAAAATAGTTTATTTAGTTAATAATATAATTTATATTTTTATTTACAGTAAACATAAATTTACATATTCTTTAACTTTAACTTAAACTTAATATCTAATTAAATGTTAAGATAAATTACTATTTCTATCTTCCATTAATATATATATATATGTACCTATAACTATCTGGATAATACATATATTAATATTTATAAAACTTATATACTTTCTATGCTAATAATATATGTTAATAATATATGTTAATAATATATGTTAATAATATATGTTAATAATATATGCTAATATATGCTAATTGATGTAGGATGAAAGTACCAGAAGTAATATATCATATACTGGTACAGATCAATACTAAAAAAAATTAATCTTAATTATATAGTATATATTTTCATGTAATATTAAATATAGTTTAAAGTAAATTAATTATTTAATTAAATTAAATACTTAAAAATAAAAATCTACTTTAAATATAATAATCGTAAAATAAGTGTAGGCTTTTAAATATCATTTATGTTTATCAATTTCTAAACATACACGTTTATTTAAGGATAAGTCTAATACTTAATTGAAAATTAATTATATAGAACTAAGTATAAAATATATAAATATTTAATATAGTTGATATAGTTGATAATATAGTTGATATATAATGTCTAAAAAAGAAGAATATCGAATAAAATTTACAGAAAATCAACCTTTAAAAGAACAATCACAGCAATTACATCAACAACCTTATTTAAAACAATCACATACTAATTTAAACGCTCAATTAGAAAAAGTTTCTGATTATTCAAAAACAGAATCTATACAACCAAAATACTCTCTGGAAACACAACAAAATGTAAAACAATATTTAAAAGCGGATAATACAAGATTAAATTATGATAACAAAAATATTAATTTACATAATAATAGATTTAATAGTGATATAAATAGTAATAATCAAATTAAACCAGTACAAAATAATGTATATAAATATAATACAAATCAATCTAATCCAATCCAAACAAATTCCATTCAATCTAACAAAAATCATAGTGTTTTAATTGATAAAGTCAGTGAAAAGATATATTTACACTTTAAAGCAAAATATCCAGCTACTATTGAGTCATCTGGATTTAATAAAAATACTATAAATATGATTATTAATCATTCTATAAAAAAAGAACCTTTAAATGAAAAATCAATAAATAAAATAATAGAAATAATAGACTATAAATTTAAAATGACAATTAATAGTGATAATAGAAAAGGAACTATATATAATACAAATTCATTTTCAATGGATGAAGAAACTAAGATTTCAGTTGATACATATTTAGATAATTATACAAATAAAGTAACAATTTTATCAGATAATGGTATAAGTGGTGAAAAAGCTTTAGATTCTGGATTACCTAAAACAATGGCACCCATCAATGACACTATAAAAATTGAAAAAAATGAACCATTTAGTGAAGATTTTCCGTCAAGAGATAGAGAAAAACAAATTGATATATTAAAATCTGAAATACGCGAATATTATTATTATATTGTTATAAACTCTAATGACAGAAATATTATTAAATCAATAAAACCAAATGAGTTTGTTATTGATTTTGCACCTGCTCCTGCTCCATCAGGCGAAACACCACAAACTGGATATATTGATAGAGCATTTAATAATATAAAATCGTGTGAATTGTTAAATATAGCTATATTGGATACAAGCGATGAAACTGATTCAAGCGACAAAGCACCTATAAGTTTTCCTTATTTATTATTACAATTTGATGAATTACAAAATAATTATTATGGTACAAATACAAATTTATCAAAAGCATTTGCAATTTTAACTGATTTTACAAAAACAGGTAATTATAAATATTATAAATTATTAGGTGAAAATTCAGACAGTAATATTAATAAAGTTTATAATCCTAGAATAAATTTAACAAAATTAACAACTCGCTTATTATTACCTGATGGAACACCTTTTAATTTTGGTTCAGTTCATGATAATGATACAACTAATTCTTGTATTACTTTTTCATTAAGAATAACTACTATACAAAAAATACTTTCAACATCTTTTTTAAATAGTGCTTGAAGAGTTCTCAAATAATAAATAATTTATAGTTGATAATAATTTTATAATTTCATTTAATTATAAACATAAGAATAAGTATAAGTGTAATAAATAGGTTCAAATGTCATTCGTCTATTCATTTATTCATTTATTTATTTATTGATTATTTATAGTGGTTTTATAGATATAGTATAATAATAATTTTATAATTTTTTTTTTGTTAATTTAGTTATAGATTTTCTACAACTTTTAATTTTATGCCCGTCCATCGTTAATGGATTATTACAAGATAATACAATATGTTTTTTATAATAATTTATATATTCTTCAAATGATTTAAATTTATTATTAAAATCACATAACTTATTACAATTATAAAACCACTCAATTAATTTTGTATAAGCTTCATTTTCTGTTAAAATATTTTTAATTTTAAATCTATTATATAATTTATCATTTAACTTTAATTTATTTATGTATCCAGATATACTTTTACTACATTTTATAGAAAATTTATTTAAACAAGAACATATTAAAGGTATAATAGAATTGAAAAAACTATGATATATTTTTATAATATTTATTTTTTCATATTTAGTATGACAATTACTAAAATAACCTTGGTAATTAAATACAATACTTCCTAAGAAATCTTGACCTAAATTACAAATATAATTAATAATTAAGTCTATAGTATTATCATTAGTATCATTATTAGTATCATTATTAGTATCATTATTAGTATCATTATTAGTATCATTATTAGTATCATTATTAGTATAATTATTAGTATCATTATTAGTATCATTATTAATATTACATAATTGATTTATTTTATTTATTATAGGTTTATATTTTAATTGTATATTTTCAAAAGTTGGATTTTTATGGTTACATAATCCTTGACTTCTTAATTTTTTATTCACTTTATTGTGTATTTTATATAACCATTCTATTAATTTTTCTCTATTAACTAAAAATTCATTAATAGGTAAAGATATAGTATATTTTAAAAAACTATCGCGACAATACGTACAAGGTAATATATAAGAAAGTGAATTCATAAAATTTTTCATTTTAAGTTTATCAGAATAAGATGGGCTTGTAGGATATATATATGTTAAAGTATGTAAAAAATACCATCCACTTGAACCCCATAATGATGTATTCATTTTTTTTTTATTAAAATTATATTAGTTATTAATTATTATTATTTATTTTTATTAGACTTATTCTTAAATAAGTAGTGGTATGTTTATAAATTAATAATCCAAAAAAGCTTTTTAAAAACTTTATACTTATTTGATGGTTATTATATTTAAAGTATATATTTATTTTTAATGATTTAATTAAATTAAATAATTAATGTCAAAGTATTGTATAGTTTAAGTTTAATGTAGCATTAAAAAAAAAGTTCAAACTTTGAAAGGTTAGTATATATAGATTATTTAATATTAGGATTATAAATTATTATTCAAGAGTTTTATAAATTTTAAATTATAATTATAATTATATATATAAAAGATATATTTTAAAAATATGTTTAAATAATAGTTAATGATAGTATCAATTATTAGCTTATAAATAAATTTCAAAATAATATAATATTAAATAATAATATAAACATAATTTTATTTTGAAAATAAAATTTAAAATAAATTATATTTAATTAGAAATAAATTTTAAAATAATATAATATTAAATAATAATAAACATAATTTTATTTTGAAAATAAAATTTAAAATAAATTATATTTAAGTAGAAATACACTAAAAAGATTTGACTCATTTATTATTGAACAAACTATTTATATTAATTAAAATGAATGGTATAAAATATAAACCTAAAAAATCAATAAATATAAAACTGGGAGAACAAAACACAAAGACACAATTAGATTTAGACAATTTGACGGAACAACAGATAAATGTATTATTGGATCAAGGTATTACATTAGACCAAATGGTTCAAATTTCTAAAGAACAGGGTAAAAAAACACCAACATTAATATCTGATATGATGAAAAAACAAGGATTAAAAAATTCTAATATTAAAAATAGTGAGAAAAATGATACTAAAAATAAAAAAACAAGTAAATTAGATAAATATCCTGCTATGATGAATATTACAAAATATAAAGATTATCAAGATAATGTTAAAAAAGAAAAGAAAGAAAATTTACCAAAACAAGAGCCAAATGTATATGGATATGTTTTTTCACCTTTAATAAATGAAGAAATATTACAAGATATGAAAAGAACACAGGGTAGTTTTTTTGTAGGTGTAAATATTTCTAATTTATTTAATACTTTTCGGGATTCAATAGTTGATTCTGAAAAAAAAGCTTATAAACCTAAAACACAAAAAATGTTAAAATCAAATCCAGATAGTATTTTTAATAAAATAGGAGAGTGGATTGATGTAGATTTTGATACTGAAATACTTGATAAAAAAATGGGTATTCGTGGTAGTGATGTTTCTCTTTTACCTGAAAAAAAATTAACGAATTATTCGACATTTTATGAAATATTAGATGAAAGTAAAAAATATAGCGATAGAGGTTTTAATGGTAAAATAACCCCGTATTCACTTCTAATAATGACACGTATGTTATATAAATATAGAAATAATAATTCTCAATGGCTTCGTGTTGCTACTGTATTAGAATTAATATATAAATATTTTGGCGGTAGTATGACAAAAGAACAGTATTTTAAAGGTAATAATGAAATTACACTTAGAGGATTAATTGATTTAGAAGAATTTTATAACACAGATCATATATTTATGTCAAAAACAGAAATGATTAAATTTAAATCTGAATTAGAGTTTTATAAATATGATAAAATGCTAGATGTAAAAAAACAAATAAAAAATATACAACATAAAATTAAACCACCTATTTAACTAAAATTTTCATGTTTGTAGCTATTAAACTATACTTCTTCTTCAGGTTCATTATTACTATTAGTAAATACATGATCTTTTTTAGGAACCATAGGGGCAAGTAGTCTAGGGTTTGGTAGTGAATATTTACCTCTTTCTGAATTCTCTTTTTTTTTAGGAACCATAGGGGCAAGTGGTCTAGGGTTTGGTAGTGAATATTCAAAACTTTTTGAATGCTCTTTTTTTTTGTTGTTAAATGAATTATTTGTATTTGTAGATAAACGTTTTGGCTTTTTAGCTTTTTCGTACGCTTCCTTTCGGGTTATATATATATTAACTTTATCTATATAATTTTTATATTCATTTATATCATTTTTATATTTTTTAATATTTGCTTCATATTCTTGCGCTTTTTTATCTAAATCACTGTTTTTATTACTAAATTTAGGTGAAATATTTTTAAATTGTTGTTCATCTGTATTATTTTTACTTGTATTAAAAGCTATAAGTGGATTAAATTTTGGTTTATCTGTCACTACCAGTGCTCTCATATAGTTATTAACATTATCTATATAACTTTTATATTTTTCAATACGTGCTTCATATTGTTCACATTTTTTTTCATAGTCTTCTGCTTGTATAGCTAATTTATGTTATAATGCTTGATTATCTAATTTACGTTGTATTTCTATACTATTAGTTTGTAATGGTAATGAAATAGTAGGTCGTAGTGTTCTTTTGCTTCCTTTAGGATGTATCTTAGATCTTGTTATCCTCCTGTAAAACCCTGGCATTTATAATATAATAATATTTTTTTTTAATTATAATATAATAATATTTTTTTTTAATTATAATATAATAATATTTTTTTTTAATTATAATATAATAATATTTTTTTT
>Ga0335398_10005486_pt1 | contig 16716 bp, 11 predicted proteins | sample BON03_FD_205742 | JGI IMG/M metagenome (GOLD analysis project Ga0335398, IMG submission 205742) | Freshwater microbial communities from Lake Bonney liftoff mats and glacier meltwater in Antarctica - BON-03 (spades assembly) (version 2) | ecosystem: Environmental > Aquatic > Freshwater > Ice >... | reverse complement strand
CAGCTAATAAACTAAATCAGATCCCTTTTCCAAGGTTGTCCTGTTGGTAGTTTAATAACAATAACATCGATTATTAAACACAGCAAAAATCGATTTTTTAAAGCACTACAAGTAGTGGATAAAAGCCATCAAATGCTAATTTCTTAATAAACAAGAGTATCTCGTTGAAAGAAAAGAGCCTGATGGCAATCAAATTGGCAATTAAATTATTTTAGAACACTGCAAGTACCAAGGCGATAGAAGACGGCCATGGAGGTCCCGCTTGTTCATCTTATTCGCGTGCTTGGAGATATCCAAACATCCCAAGAAATTATGTGGCAAGCCTTGGGTCTGCTCATCACTCGAGTATGGTTGTCGTGTTCGCATTGACTTCGCCAACAACTCTATTGAATTAGGCAAAATCAAGTCCAGCTGCAACTGGCCTAGTCGACGCAGTGCTTTCAAATAGATCGCATTCCACGTGATTGTCCTCGAATATGCGCGGCAGATACTTGTGCAAGGTAAAGACAGTGGCATAGTCTCGTGCGTTGTGCTTTCGGGAAATTGTGACATCTACTACGAGAGTGGAAATTGTTTACTACTGGAAACAAATACCACCGATTCCGTAGTTGGCGGTAAACATGTGAAAGTGACTATAAATCAACATATCCTCCGCCATGTTCAAAGCTTAATTGTTTTATTTAAAAGTCTAGTATTCGAAAGAAAGTTCTAATTTAGATGACCAGTGCATGCTCCCTTGAATTCGTTTTTGACATATCTAGATCGCCAAAGATATTGAGCTATAATGAACTTTGCCAGAAGGAGGCCAGGAATCTCCGATACAAAGATATCAACCAGTTACTCAGGTGACACAATTTAAATGAACATTTTATGTATGTGCCAGATCGAAGTGGCATCGAAAGAACCCTTGTCGAAGGGAGTCAGCACCACCATAGTGAGCACTCACAGAAAATGTGCACACATGTTGATTTATAGAATTTAACAATCTGCTCTATGTGCTTGGCATTGATTGCTAGCTGGGCGGACAGCTGATTTCAAGTATCAAAAGTTTATGTAGATGCGAATTCCTTAAATTTTAACACTCGTGAACTCGCATAAAAGTTTCAAGTTTTGACAGCCTCGTTCAATTTAATTAGCGATCGATCGACTAAATATTTATTCTTTCGTTAAAAGCCGAGTTTCCAGATATGGCACCTTGGTTATTCGAGTGAGATCCTTTTCTGGTATTATGCTAAATCATAAATAGCCACTAGAACTAATCAAGTCCTATCCATCACACCTACAAATGTAGAAATTGAATACATTGTCATTAGAGATATACCGTAGCAACAAATAGAAAGTTCCTTGGTGATTAGGACTTAATTAAATTGAAGTAACAAACTCCGTACTGCTAGAAGAGGAAGACAGACTGCAGAACACCATCGCACAGTGAACCTCATATAATGAATGACATGATGAAGACCATTCTTGACGGGATGGAGGTCGGGTTCGCCGAGATGAAAGCAGACGTCGGTGAGATGAAAACAGACATCGGTGAGATGAAAACAAACATCGGTGAGATGCGAACAGACATCGGTGAGATGAAAACAGGCATCGGTGAGATGAAAACAGACATCGGTGAGATGAAAACAAACATCGGTGAGATGCGAACAGACACCGGTGAGATGAAAACAGGCATCGGTGAGATGAAAACAGACATCGGTGAGATGAAAACAAACATCGGTGAGATGCGAACAGACATCGATGAGATGAAAACAGACATCGGTGAGATGAAAACAATCATCGGTGAGATGAAATCTGGGTTTATCAAGCTTCACACAAAGCTGGATCGAATCGATAATCGTATTGAATTTCTGGTAGATCATAATGAGCAGCACTTCAGGACTCGAGGACCGTCACAGCCACCAAGGGGCTCTGCATGTTGGAATCGCTCTGTACCGTCAAAATTGAATGCGACCGGACGTCAAAGCAGGACTAAATCACGAACATGATTGTTAACTTGTCTTGAGCAGATTCACTCTCAAGAACTAAATGTATCTAATTCTAAAAAAACTTTTCATAATGTTAATAAGAATAAAGACGACTTCATTACTTTCCTTTAAATTACGCAATCCAGGAAAAATGCCCACCCTTTACTTCTTGTTCATATATATACCAGACTCGGTGTAGAAGATATTCACCAGACTCGGTGTATAGAACCAACAATGATGGCTGAGCACTTGGTGCATTCAGCGCGAGAATCTGGCCTCGTTTTTTGAAATGCTGCATACTATCTACAAGGATAGCGACTGCAATGATGTAGACTACCAGGATCCGAAAAATATGATGGCTTTACTTGAACACGTCACCAAACTGAATGACGAGAACAAGAAACAGAATATTGAGAACAAGAAGCCTCAAGACGATGAAGACGATGATGGTGAAATGGACAGTGGGGTGGAACCGGTTTTAAAAGTGGTTAAAAAAATTGTCAAGATGTTCATTTTGGACCCCAAAGGCAATTTAGCGAACACTTAAGAATCTTGATATTGGTTCGCGAGTACAATTATTTTGCATTGTGGGAGACCTCCAGATAAATGAATCGATTTTGTATGGGCCAGTCTCATCGACCAAAAAAATTATTATGTAAATTTGATTTCTGACAGCTCTAGATACTTATTTTCTGACCCCCTGTCATTCGAGGAGCACATATATGCCAGTGCACTTGGACGAAAATGAATTGTTCCACAGAAACCATCAACTTTCAAACATCATTTAAATATCCGGACATTTCATAATTAATAGTCTGAATCTCAATGTGATTCGAGTTCGCTTTCAAAGTCTGAAGCACGGGGATAACAATGCTTCCAGTAGTTTGAGCACCGTATATTTCATTCTATGCCATTTGAACCTCACAGGCCGGCCATTTTGAAATTTGTGTCGAGCAGCGAAACAGTCCCTGCACAAATAAACGCCACAGTCACTAAAGTGTCTGAAATTCTCTTTTGGGGTTTTACAAAATTGCTCGTGATAACGCTCACACTCTTGCCTCTAGTACTTCAGTTTAATCACTCCAGGTATAATGCGAACTAGCTTCTCAGTACAGTAGGTCTCACGGGTAATATCACTATGAACCCTGTTCCTTCTGTCGTTGCAAATCAAACCAAAATTAAGGTTGTAATCGGGGAAGCTTGATTCTCAGAGACTCACTCCGGTAAATAGTTTGAGTTCGGCGGACTTGAGCTGATAATACATTCACATAACGATTCACAAACGAAATATGTAGAGTAACATTGTCTCGAAATATTTCCTACGTCGTGAGAGTTATTTTGCTGTAGACGTTACAAAAGTAGAATGCAGGACGGACAAGGCAGGGAACTGCTTAGTTGTCTACTCCAAAGTGTGTTTTAACGCTTTTGCACAACTCACTTAGATCTCTTATGGTGTTTGACCTGCGAGAAATTGAACTCGACAGGATACTCCACTAAATGATCTCTAGCTTTCTCAAATTCCAGAACATTACTATCCCAAATAGGGGCAAAAACATAAATTCCTTGATGCATACATATTTACTCGCCATTGGTTCTCGAAGCTAACTGAATTTGTTTTCCAGGCCGGAAGCACTTGTCTGCATCTCTCCAAGCACATAAACGAACCTGTTTTTCTGAGATATGTTCCTTTAGAGAATCAGCCATGTCTGAGAAGATTTGTTTGGAATATTCGAGGTGTCTTATATGTCCAAGAATGATGAATCAAGTGTATCGAGCTGTTCCAACAATGTAGAGCATGACAGTCATTTAAACGGCAGTTAAAAATAATCAAACGCTTCCGCACTAACAAATGTATAGTGCTAGCAAACGTGTCGAGCACCCATCTGCGGCTATCAAGGAAAGCAGTATGCCTCCAGTCATAACATAAAAGTTTATGATCTTGACGAGATATTTCATTTGCAGCATTGTCGGGGTACACTAGTCTCCTAGTTCACTAGCTGTGTATTACTGTGGTTTATTTGAACAATGGACGGAATAGATAGATTTCAGTGGTTTTTGCAAATCTACGTTTATCAAATTAAGATATGGACAGAAATTCAATTATTGAAGTGCAAGCCGAATGCTATTACCGGCCGCGTGGGAGTCGAAAATGCAGTTCATCAAGCTAGTCTTAAGTGATTGCAATGGATTTTATCTATTCGCTGCATCCAGAGGTGTCTTGTATATGCCGGGGTCACACATCTACCTTTGGCATGACATGGAAATGATGTTTACATAGTCAAGTGATGCAGTGAACGACTGATGATACCGGAAGAACTGCACACTGTTCAGCCAGGGAAAGCAATTGTTAGGCGTTGAATACAAATCAACTAAGTGAGATGTTATGTCAATAAAAGGTGCTCAATGAAATAGTCCGCTCGAGGTAAATTGCAACAATCGCGGTAGAGAAATAACATGCAACACCTCGGCGGACTTTGTGGCTGGTTTTATAATACATAAGGACAATTGATAATGGCAGTAGCACTAAAATCGATGTAAACTTCGAGCTCAAATGATGTTCAGATAGCTCATGAATGTCCAACGACGGACTTTTAATTAAAGTTTATTCAGGATTTCAAAGTATCCTGTTTGAATGGATCCCTGTTCTGCTTATAATGTGAGTTCCGGAAGCTTGCAAATGATGCTGATGCTTTATTTTCGCGACAACGAGATCGTGATGATAGTTTGAGTCAACTAGAACCAATTGTGGTGAGTTAAGTCCGTCTTTTCAGTCTATTCTGAATTATTTCTTCAACAATTGGCTTCATTGACGGCTTAAGGACGCCGGGATGATTATACCAAATCGTTCTGTTTGTGAAGAAGACGAAGCTCGATCGAGTCGAAGAACTCATCTTCTGCCAATCCGGTGGTGCTATGGACAATCGGTGGCAACGTCCATTCAATGGCTTTGCATTGTCCCTCATTGGCATGATGGAACTTACTACTGGCAAGAATAGAGACCCCAATTTCCCTAATCCGTTGATAGTGACAGAGAAACTTAAAGAAGGCCATAGAGTCAGGAGAACAGAATTTTTGTCGACTTGATTCGAAAGAATTGGATAGTTTCATTTCTAATAAAGAAAGCGCTGAGCAGCAAGAGCTGCTATCTGAACAAGGTTCATTGATGATAACTGGCATACTTCCGACGTTGTTGATGAAAAAACGTCCAGTACTAGAGGAACGGAAGTATCTTTTGGAGCGGATCACTGGTTGTGGGTGTACGGATGATTGCCAAATTTGAAATGAAGGAAAATTACAGAGTGTCTACGTGCGTCTAGACGCCATATTCAAGGAGATGGGTACGATTGCTAAGGAATTGAAAACAAGCTGATTGTGCATTGGAACACTTGCGGCAAAAACCAAAGAAGCGATAAATATGGAGAGGAAAGATGTACAAAATCAAGTGCTGATATTTTTCTAAAATTGGGTCTACTGCTGTCCAGTATATCAGCACTCAAGTGGACCTTGGACGTCATCTTTAGCAAAGGTGATAATCTTATCTCTTTCTTTCTATCCTATTTACTTTAAAACCTTTTTTATAGTATCAAAACCAATTCAATTACGTACCTGGTACTTAATTTAATATGATATGTACAAGTCGTGGATAAAGCCATCAATCGCTTAATTCTTAGTACGATTTTTGTTGTGTTTAATAGAATATGAATAATTAACTTGATGTTGAAAGCAAAGAACGTGGATGCGGCATTTCATAGATCTATCCGTTTCGAAAGGAGTCGTTTTTGCATTTAGAATCTGTTCGAAAAATGGATTCAAAATACCGTAATATTTAATGGCACACTATTTTTCGACCCACGCAGGCACAACTGGATCTAATGGGAACATCTGCAATTTCAATAATATCATCCAACGAAGCACGAATTTCATCAGCATCAATTCCTTGATAACTCAAAGATTCGATCAGTCCACAAAGCGCCCAGGGATTTTTAGGATGTCTGGTAAGATCATCCCGAAAGACTCCTTCCGCAAACCCACACCGCTGTTGCTCAAGCAGCAGACCACCTAAAGCATGGCGTATAGGTTGCATTTGTCCAGGAGGTTCATCGTATGGCAATTCATCTTCAAGCCCCACTGCACTAAGCAAGTGGGCGAATGCCTCATCAAAGTCGCCTTGACGGTAGAGTATTTCTCCTAAAAGCATTTCTGATCCAACATGGAACATATCCTTAGCATTGTTATTATGAAGAACCCGCTCGCAAACGGAAGGCGATAGGCGACATTTTTCAAATTTATCCTGGTATAACTTTGCCATTTTCATGTTTCCCAGGGCAGCAAATGCAAGGCCTTTGGCGTAATGTAGAATGGTGGCCGTACCCACAAAGCATTCATCAGTAATCGATTCTTCCACGAGAATTATCTCTTCCCATAACCCAAAGCGAATCAGAACATGAAATTTTATACCACAAAATAGATCCAGCCAGATGGCTCTCGGACGATGTTCAAATATCGCCTTGCTACATAGATCATAAAGCTCGTTGGCAGCATCAGTAGCTACTTGTTTCATTCCTGCTAACATCGCTGCAAAAACCATCATGTGAAGATCATGGGCAATGTAGTCTAGGTACAAATTCGCTTCAAATCCGTGTTCTTGATTGAATTTCAAGAGTTTCCTGTTGGCAGACATTGCGTTTCTGTTGGAATCGACAGCAGCTTGATAATTGCCAGTTTGGACATCTATATGCGAGGGCATGTGAAGCAAGTGCCCACAATCAGGGGCAATACGTCTCAACCTATCTGCCGCATCCAAAGAATCCTCGGGACAAGTCGACATTTCCAAAAGGTGGACTTTGAAGTGATTCAATCCAGGATGGTTGGAGCAAATGGACAATCCGTGCTCCAAAAGTTTCTTTATATTTGCAACATGCGGTCCTGATTTACCGTCCTTGTCAAAATGTTTCCAAGGAGATATTTGCATCACGGCTTCAGCCGCGAAGCAGGTAACATCCGGGTCGTCACAAAACTCTTGCTGAAGTTGACACATGGCTTTTGCAAAAGATTCAATTGAAAGGACTGCGAATTGATTGTTATAAAAGGTGCGCAATCTTAATGCATCAATCAGTGCCAATTCCAACTTGGAAGCAACGCTCGACAGCCCTATGGCGGTATCTAGGGCTCTTACCGCTTCTCTTTGAGAAGGATACTCTGTATCTTGTTGTAAGCTTAGAGAATAGTAAACATTATCTTGAGACAAGTTATAATTTGGACCATGGCAGTATGCCATGAGTATCCAAGCAAATACGCAATCCTTTTCTAGAGTTAATGCCAGCTTCAAGCACCGCAAAGCTTCTTCGTGGTTAAAGCAATACATCCAAATCAATCCTCTATTAACCCAAGCTTCCGCCTCTGCATTTGTAGAGATCCCTTTTCGTTTATACTCGCCCATCCTGAAGGGGTACTCATCCATGACACTCACGTTGAAAAAACGGGTTCGAAAAGCAATGTGTTCGAAAACAAAAGTTGATTGTGTTTCTTATTGATAAACACAATAAATCTTCAGCCATTCGTCCAATGATGCTTTCCCGAACGAGCAATACTGCGCGGCATGCAGTTCAGATGCAGCAGACTCGAGGATTCGCTGAGAATCTCAAAGCCATTCAAATGCGTATCGTGTCTACCGCGAACATCCAAAAGATTACCAAGTCGATGAAGATGGTTTCCGCAGCCAAGTTGAAGGGAGACCAAGCTCGTCTTGCTAACGGTAAGGTTTTCGGCACAGCCATGGACAAGCTGTTCGACTACACTGCAAAAGAAGAAGAAAAACCTATTGCTGCTTTTACTACTCCGCTGTATGTCGCCATTACGTCTGATCGAGGACTATGTGGTGGAGTGAACTCATCAATAACAAGAACACTTCGAAGAGTTCTTGATTCTGACTCTGCTGATGGTTTGAGTCCAAAAGCTTTCATCGTCGGAGATAAAGGCCATGGTCCGTTAGTTCGTCTCCATTCCCATTTCTTGTGCGGGCAAGTGAATGAGCCGTGGAAGAACCCCATGAACTTCGCCAAGACCCAATACATTGCTGACAGAATCATTGAATCTGCTGCAGATAGTGATTGTATCAAAATACTGTACAACAAGTTTTACTCTGCCATCAGGTATGAAACCGAAACGATCACCATCCCGAACTATCCCAAATTAGCTGCTGTCGAGGATGAAAACAATAATGACTTGCCTCTTCCTTTGAACAGATACGAAGGCGAACTTGAGTCCACTGAGGAGTTTTTGCTCAATATGTTTGATTATGGTGTCTCCGTGAGACTTTATGGTTGTCTTATTGATAACGCTACTTCGGAACAGTCTTCAAGAATGCAGGCTATGGAGAACGCATCCAAAAACGCCCAAGAAATGGTGGATAAACTTACCATTAAATACAATCGTGCTCGACAGGCAAAGATTACAACTGAGCTGATTGAAATTATCTCAGGAGCTGAATCCCTTAAGGGCTAATTATATAGTAATAGCATTTTCTGTTTACTGATTTTTATACAGTTTGGAAATATTTCTTCATGAAAATTAAAATTTGAATGTATCGTCAAGAAATGCTGGATAAACTTACCATTAAATACAATCGTGCTCGACAGGCAAAGTTACAACTGAGCTGAATCCCTTAAGGGCTAATTATATTGTAATAGTATTTTCTGTTTACTGATTTTTATGTAGTTTGGAAATGGTTTTTTATGAAAATCAAAATTAGAATTTGAATGTATCGTCGACACTCATGGCCCACGGGAACTTGTCTCTCAGAGTAGCGGCGAATATCTTTTCAATCGGACATTCGTTTCGCTTTGCCCATGCAACAGATATTCGAGGATCCATATAATTAATCTTGGACGTTCCCAGTGCCACCGTCTTGTTATCATCCTTGTTTTTCAAATGCAATTGTTGTGTCTGAAGTTTTCCCTTCCAAGCTTCAATACTCTTGAGAACATCCTCCACTTTTGGCTGTCGGCTAAACATGTGAGCAACTCTCTTTTTATCATCCACAGTAGCATCTTTTGCTAGTTCAGGTTTCAGGGGAACTTCTTTGCCCTTGGCAATCCTTTTGGTATAACCATTCAGAATCTCAATTTGCTCTTCCAAAAGGGATACTTGTTGCGACATCTTATCCAACGAGCTCTCCATAGCATTTGATACCGTCTTCTGATGATTACACAGAATCGCAACTTCTCTATTAGCAGTGTTGTACGAAAGAACTTTTTCTTGATCTGTCGATCCCTCAATAACGTTGTGAGGTAATTGATCCTGTAAAGTAACAGAGGCATTGTATGTTCGGAATACCTTAGCTGTTAAACCTGGCATCAAGGACCGCAAGTGTTCATTGAGGCCTTGTGGTTTCAACTCGCTAAACACCTCATCTGAAGGCTCACGACTTGTCACGAACCTTTTGAAGTTTTCAAGAACCAGCTTGCCAGTTTCCGCGTACTGGTCAACTATATCGTAAGTCTGAAAATGTCTCATTGAATCCTTACCGGGGAAGTCTAGAGTCAGAGTTTGTGCACCCATATCCACGCTAACATGCTCGACGCGCAAACTACAGCATCCCACTGTGTCTGCCTCGTCGTCGTCTTTCTCTCCGCCGACACGAAGAGCCAATCTATCAATAACCCACATTGCTGTGCCCAATTGCCTCTCGTAATGGTCCTTGGACTTTAACTTCTTTTCGTAATCTGCACGAATTTTGGTGATGTTTTGTTTTAGACGACGAGCTTTTTCGTATTTCTCAATGTCGCTTTGACCTTTGAATTTTGAACTGCTGCCTAACCACACATATTTTGTCCCTCCAGCTACATTTTCCTTCCAGTAAGCCAGCCATGTGACATCCTGCTTGTGAACGATTCGTCCCCAGCTATGACCAGCCAACGGACAGGGTGGTACAGGGTCATCTTCACCACAATTGATCGTGATTTGCTCCGGCATCACTCGCTGCTTGTAGGTGCCTTATATTCTAAGAAATACATTCGGCAACAAATAAAATAACGTACCTGTCTTTGGATGAAGTCCACGGCCACGAAACAACCCGGGGGGCTCTACCATAACGTTTGCCACAGCTTGCAAGTGGCCATCAACTAGAGCAAAGGAGAATTTCATCTTGTGTTCTTCAGCAATTGCCTTTTTGGCTTCCTTTTCAGCTTTCGTAATATTCTTCCTAGCATCCCGTTCAACTTCACAATGAGCTCTAATTTGAGAGAAATCACACTTTTTGAAATCCTTCACCACTGAATTTTTCCCCAATAATGTCTTGAAGTCGGCAAAGAAGTTCTTATTGAAAGTAGGGGCAACATTCGGGTCACCCAATTGTGGACCGTCAAGAGGCATGTCTGCATACAACGTGCATATCTCCTCTTGTGCCGGAGTGAGCACGACAGGCTTGCCATCATACAAGAGAGTGGCACCATGTGGTTGATACGGAGGAGGGAATCCAACGCCATTGTGCTCCAGTGTATTCCACTTAATATCTCCTTCATTTGGGGGATCTTCCCACCACTTGTAGTCCTGCATGGCATCAAGAAGACGTTGAAGCGGAACCTTTTCTTTAATCTCTCGGAGTCCATGACTGGTTGGTTTTGCTTTCTTTGATATTTTAGGTTCCGGAGCTTCATCAAACGAACCTCCGTGCTCCCGTTTCAAGCGCTTCTTTTCTTTCTTTTTCTTGCTCTTGTGCTTCTTATGCTTCTTCTCTTTCTTAGACTTCTTGGAAGGCTTCTCAACAAAGTCATCGTCACTGACCTCACCATTATCAACGGGACTCTTCTTGGACTTCCTCTCAACAAAGTCGTCGTCACTGAACTTGCCATCATTAACGGACCTCTTTAATGAACTAAGAGGCTCGAGATCGGAATCATCGTCTGCCATCCTTCTCGCCAGAAGATACCACTACTCAGGGTCTACTCTCTATTTTGAAAATTTAAATAATTTATTCTTTCGAACCAAAACAAAAGCTAAGACTATGCTATTAAAAACAATACTACAAATATCCATCGAATGAAAATAACTAGGACTTCATTATGGAAAATTATAGAATTCAGCTTCAGCGTGGGTGTGTGGGAGCGACGATTTTAGAAATCAGCTAACATAAACTGTAATACTGATATTGCTCCAGCAGGATTCGGTTTGACGTTTTACAGGACACCTTATTATAACTGGTCGCGTGCAACCTTACCTGAAGTCATGTTGAAGCAATCGACCCTGAAAGCCGCCATCAAGGCGCAAAGCGTAAGACAACTCAACCCTGAAACGGAAGCAAGTAGACAGCGTGACCCCGAAACAAGCACACCGCATCGTACTCAGCTCACCAAGCTCAGTCCTGAAACAGATACCCCTCAGAGTGGACTTGAGGATAAGTATCTTGATTTTATTGGAGACACTCCTCTAGTAGATCTTTCTGCGTTGCTTCCGAGTGGATCCCATCCTGGAGTCAGGGTGTACGCAAAATGTGAATTCTTCAACCCAGGCTTCTCGATCAAAGATAGAATTGTGAGGAATATTCTGGGAAAAGCTGAGGCACAAGGTGCGTTGAAGTCAGGTATGACTGTTGTAGCTGCTAGTAGCGGTAACACCGGGGCAAGTACGGCAATGATGTGTGCTATGAAAGGATACAAATGCATCATCACGACGAGCCCCAAGTGCAGCGACGAGAAACAGCGTGCTATCAAAGCATACGGTGCACAACTGTTACTCTCGCCGTGTGGAGCCAAGGAGGGTTCCCCGGAGCATTACATGGAAATGGCTCGACTGCTTGCTTCCGAAAGCCCCGATTTGTACTTCGATATGGACCAGTATGAGACGTCCAGTAACCCCGAAGGTCATTACTTGACTCTTGGACCTGAAATACTGGAACAGACCGCAGGCCGCATTACTCATTTTGTAGCGGCAGGATCTACAGGAGGAACCATAAGTGGTACCGGGAAATTCTTGAAAGAGAACTTGGGCGATGTACAGATTGTTTTGGCGGATCCAGTAGGGTCTATTTTCACAAATTTCTTCAATACTGGTACACTAGGACAACCTAGTAAATTTCTTGTTGAAGGTGTTGGGAAAGGAAGCATTCCAGGAGCGATGGACTTCAAGGTGATTGATTCTGTAATCCCTGTGAGCGATGATGACGCGTTTTCAATGTGTCATATACTTGCACGGACGCAAGGCATATGTGCTGGAGGAAGCTCTGGACTGAATGTTTTCGCTGCCATTGAATTGGGTAGCCAACAAACAGAACCAGCAGTCATCGTTACTGTTCTACCTGATCTCGGAGTCAAGTATCTGAGCAAAGTATACAACCATGAATGGCTCAAGGAGAATGGTATTCAGTTGGACCTCTCATCGTCTGCTGGTTCATCAGTCTCAGAAGAAGATGAAGTTACTATTAGTAAATCGATGAGATACTCTTTTGATGAGATTTCTAGTTGCAGATACTTGGATTTGGTGGGTCGCACTCCAATGATTAATCTGACTCATCTCGTGAACAACCAACATTCCAAAGATGTTAAACTGTTCGCCAAGTGCGAATTTTTCAATCCTGGATTTTCTATCAAAGACAGAATTGTACAGAACATTTTGAACAAAGCTGAGGCTGACGGGCGCCTGAAAGAGGGTATGACAGTGATTGCAGCTAGTAGTGGAAACACCGGTGCCAGCACAGCGATGATGTGTGCAGCCCGCGGATACAAATGCATCATCACCACCTCCCCGAAGTGCAGCAAAGAGAAAATGGATGCCATCACTGCTTATGGCGCCGAGCTCATTGTGTCTCCTTCGGGAGTAGCAGAAAGCTCGCCTCAACATTACATGCAGATCGCGAGATTGAAAGCACTGGAAAGTCCGGATTTGTTTTTTGATATGGATCAGTATGACTCACAGAGTAATCCTGAAGGCCATTATTTGACCCTCGCTCCTGAAATATGGGAGCAATCCAGTGGTTCCGTAACGCATTTTGTTGCAGCGGGATCAACTGGAGGAACTATCTCCGGAACATGCAAGTTTTTGAAACAGGAAAATCCTGAAATTAAAAGTGTTTTGGCAGATCCTATCGGGTCCATATTTGCCGGTTATTTCAAAAATGGGACACTCTCAAAACCTGGAAAATTTCTGGTTGAAGGTGTAGGTAAGGGAAGCATTCCAGGAGCGATGGACTTTGGTGTTATCGATAGTTGTATTTCTATTTCTGACCAAGAAGCGTTTGATACTTGTTTCTACCTCTGTCGCAATGAAGGCATCTGTGTTGGAGGAAGTTCGGGACTCAATTTGTGCGCTGCTCTCAAGTGTGCACAGGCACTCCAAGACGACGCAACTATTGTTACAGTCTTTCCGGATCTCGGTGTGAAATATCTGAGCAAAATATACAATAACCAATGGCTCATTGAAAATGGTTTAACCCCACCAGTTTAATTTTTAACATACATGTATTTAAACCTGAACGAATCCAAGAATACGTTTAATCATTAAAAGAGTGAGGTTTTAAATTGAAATAAGCTGGATAAAATGAGATGATTAAAGAATTTACCAAAAACATTCATGGTTTGCTTCAGGAATACCTCGTGATGTGTTATTTTTGAGTTCTAGGTGAATTTAATTGGTTCGTTTCAATTGCAAGTTATTTACAGGTTATTCTGATTTTTTTTTTTGCGATTTCATTGGCATAAAACACAAGGTATGTTTCGCGGGATGTTTCGAAGTTTGAGTAGACCAATGCAAAGAAGGAGCTTTGGTGGCCATGCTGCTGCCCCAAAGGTTGATAGAAATGCCCCTTACGGAGGGTTTGTTCCTCCTCACGTGAATCCTGTCCACGTATACTTAGGAGAAGGCATGGCGATGATTATGTGGCTGTGGATTTTCTACAGATTCAAACAAGATGGCGCATGTCTCCTAGGATTTCAGCACCCTTGGGATGGAGCTCATGGTGACGATCATCATCATTCAGTACATGCTACAGAATTCAAATGGGAGAAGAAAGTAGGCGGCCGTGCGATTTTAATTGAAGATGATCACCATTAATCCAAATAGTTTCGTGTATATTGAGTTTCTGGCAATTATTTCAAGACGAATGAATCCAAAGGTGAATGGATACGATAGATATGAAAAAAAATCATTGTTATTATTACCAGGTATTTTAAAATTATTTAAACCAACACTGGCTCAGGACCAATGGGGGTATCCTCTTCCTCGTCTTTGTGGAACTTGTTGTTGTCGGCAGCGGTGATGAATTCCGCGTAACTCTGTGGCATTGGGAACGGACGAGCTCCAATAAGAGCCGCAATGTCATGCTGAGTGATAGTTTCCTTTGCAAGAAGTTTCTCAGCCACCAGCGCCACTGCATCTTTGTGCTCCGAAAGCATTTCTTTCGTTCTGTTGTAAGCTTCGAGAACAATTTTATTAACTTCTTCATCAATAATCTGAGCTGTAGTCTCACTGTAAAGACGTTCCGGAATCATTGCTCCTTCTTGAGGAGGGAAACTCACATTCCCAACTCGAGCATTCATCCCAAATATCTTTACCATCGAGTATGCCATCTTGGTTACTTTATCCAGATCATCACTAGCTCCTGTTGTGATCACCCCGAAGGTGAGTTCTTCTGCCGCTCGACCTCCTAAAGCCATTGCCATCCTATCTTTGATCTGTTCAGTGGTATGCAAAGCCATCTCTTTAGGCAGATATTGAGCAAAACCTAATGCACCTGACATACGTGGTATGATAGTGACCTTCAACAGAGGATCAGCGTGTTCCAGATACCATCCCATAATTGCATGGCCAGCTTCATGGTATGCAACTGTTCGAAGCTCTTCTTTCGTCATCACCGAGTTCTTCTTTTCCAACCCACCTATCACTCGGTCCACTGCGCCTTCAAAACAAGCCATGTCGATGTCGTCACGCTCTTTACGAGCTGCAAGAATGGCTGCTTCATTGCATATGTTGGCAATCTGGGCGCCTGCAAAACCAGGAGTTAAGGCTGCAAGTCTCTGTGCAACTTCATTCTTATCGCCATGCACGTTTAACTTTTTCAAGTAGATGTCAAAGATTTGTTTCCTTCCGCGAATATCGGGCAGATCCACTTTTATCTGTCTGTCAAATCTGCCAGGACGCAGAATGGCCTGATCCAAGATGTCGATTCGGTTTGTACCAGCCAAGACGACGACCCCTTCCTTGGTGGCAAATCCATCCATCTCAACCAACAACTGATTCAACGTGTTTTCACGTTCATCATTTCCTCCACTGAAACCACCCTTTCCTCTTTGTCGAGCCACAGCGTCGATCTCATCAATGAATACAATACATGGAGCATTCTTTCTCGCTTGTGCGAACAAGTCACGTACTCTTGAAGGTCCCACACCAACAAACATTTCAATAAAGTCTGAACCGGATATTGAGAAGAATGGGACACTTGCTTCACCAGCAGTGGCTTTAGCCAGCAGGGTCTTTCCCGTACCGGGCGGTCCACAAAGCAAGGCACCTTTAGGAATCTTTGCACCCACTCTCGTGAACCTCTCGGGGTTTTTAAGAAACTCAACAAATTCCATAATCTCCATCTTGGCTTCGTCGCAACCAGCCACATCTTTAAAAGTGACATTCATCGACTTATCACCCTTGCCATGCATGGTTGCGTTCGACTTGCCTATCTTGAAGATGTTGCTCATACCGCCACCGCCACCAGACCCTCCCATGTTTCGCATCATGAAGAGCCACGCTGCGATAATCAAGAGAGTAGGCGCCAGTTTGGCTCCTTCGCTCATCCAATTCGTTTCATTAATGTATTGCACAGGAACAAAATGTCGAGACGCGATTCCCAATTCTCTCTGCGCCAACTCGAGCTTGCGTTCGAAACTCTCAATACTTCCGATGTTGAAGTAATACGGCGCTGATGCACTAGATGGATTCAAACGGTTCATATATCCGGAAGCAGGCGCAGCTTGGTTATCATATTTGTCGATATCTTCCGATGATGAATGTAGTTGTTCACGGTGAGCACCATCCTCTGAGAACTGCGTCGATTCCGGTCGCTTCAAATACACTTTAGCAATCTGTTTATTCACAACAACCACTCTTTCAACATCGCCAGCCGCCAACAGATGAGTCTTAAACTCCTGCCAGTTTATCTCTTTTCCTGCACCACCTTCACTATTATTACTGATCATGCTGTATAAAAGAAAAAGAGCTAGTGCAGTAGTGAGCATTTGACTCGGTCCAAATTTAGGTTCCTGATCCCCCCCGTTGTTTCCATCTTTCTTCGGTTCACCCCCCAATGAAAATTTAAACTCTTTTTTAGAATCTTTCGAGGAATCGTCGCCTTCTTTTCCCTTTTCCTTCGGATAGAAATTCCCGAATCCTTTGGGGGCTTTCTTACCAGAGAAGAAATCTTGAATCATAAGGGGAAGGGAGCTCAAGTGCTTGTCAGTGCTGCGATTGTTGTAATACGACTGCGGTCGAATAGCCAAACTAGGTCTAAGCTTCAAAATAGAAGTCCGAGCCAGCCGACGAGCTGAGATACCTCCAGTTGAAAACATAGCACGGTGTAGAGATCACAATTCAGTTCCAATACTTCACACTCTTTTCAATTTGTTATTTTTCGTTCGATGGAAGCTCAAGAAGGAAAGATGAAACCACGATATAATAGACCCTTTTTTATTTCTCTGGATTTTGTGGCGAACAAAGAAGAAAGAAGAATGAATAATGGTTTGGTTTTAAAAAATCCACTACTAGT
>Ga0335398_10005479_pt1 | contig 16725 bp, 11 predicted proteins | sample BON03_FD_205742 | JGI IMG/M metagenome (GOLD analysis project Ga0335398, IMG submission 205742) | Freshwater microbial communities from Lake Bonney liftoff mats and glacier meltwater in Antarctica - BON-03 (spades assembly) (version 2) | ecosystem: Environmental > Aquatic > Freshwater > Ice >... | reverse complement strand
ACGCGCCGGCGCGTGTGCATGCGCTGCCGAGCCGCAGTAGCGGCAGACTTCAGAGTAGCAGTATTGAGGATATTTCTGGAGATAAGAGTCTGCTGTTTTTGGCGGATGTCCCTCGTGTGTGCGGTGTATGCACTGTATGCGGCTTGCATCGGGGTGATACGTGCACATAGCGTCCCAGAGGGGGCATATACGTCTTTTTATGAGAAAATACCGCTGGGGGCCCCCCTAGAAATGTATGGGGCAGACACGCTCGCCTGTATAGCCATAGGGGACCAAAATCGACCGAAGGGGCCCGGTTTTTTTGCCTGCTCTCGTCCCACAGCACCCAAAGGGAGCTTAGTTTGCCCTCAGATCACCCGTTGCAACCACTCACCAAACCCCCCCTCCAGCCTCCAGCGTCCGAGCGAGCTACTTTCTGTGAAACTCGGATTCGTGCCTGACCGGTGGTGGGTGCATCTGTTGACCAATTAGGCCGATCGGGCAATGCGCTCCGTCAAGAGCGAACTTCGAGTTTTCAGTCCACGCTCAGCATCGCCGTCGGACCCACACATACAACAAAACTCCACAGATTCTATTTTTGAGTATCCACAAAATTGGTGCTCTTGGGGGTTATGCCCAACATACATTAGATAATATATTAAGTATTAAGTAGTCTAAGCGTAGGCGTAGTAGAAGTAGCGAGTCGTTGCGGGCCTAGATCCGAGATGACGTGATTTTGAACTGTAGGCTCTGGCTCCGCGGCTACCTACTCTAGAGCTATCTACTCTAGTACAGTTAGTCTCTTATAGTTAGTCTCTTATCAGTCAGTCACATAGTCGTAGTCGTCTACTCTTACTCTCTACCTCTACTCTCTCACACTCTCGCCGCGTCGGCCGTATGGTTTTAGAGGCGCTCTCTCCAGATTTTTCAGGGGACGTCACCGAGAGGAAGGACGAGGGGTGAGGGTAAGGGTAAGCCACGGTGCGTGGCGGTGAAAACAGGTGCGGGGGCGGGGGCGCCACGGTCCACGGACCACGGTACACGCCGCTAAAGGTAAAGGCTAAAGGTGAAAATGTGAAAATCCTAGACTCCCGCTGTGCGGCGACCGCACTGCCTGCCCCCCCCCCCATCCCATGCACCTACCCACACGACACACGACGATACGAGGAAGGGCCGACGAAGCGACTCGAGAGGGCCAAGAGGGAGGAAGGAGGGAGGACCGCGAGACTGCCCCTTCCTCCCCTGAGGCTTTGGCCCCACGCAGCAAGAGCGCAGCCACACCCCACCGACACGCCACCCTCCGGCGCCTCCACGTCCCTCAGGGCACCCTTCGCAGCTCGCCGAGGACGGGCTCGGCGCCGCGCTGCGCAGTGGGCAGCGCGACTTCGGACGCGGGCTTCGCCGACGAGCCCGAGAGGGCGAGCGAGGTTGGCGGAGAGTACTCGGAGGGCGCGCGGCGCAGGATAGAGGCGTCGAGTGAGTCGGTGCCGAGGAGCATCGTGCGGTACATGTCGCGTATCCGCGGGAGGGACCAGCCGTAAACGGCCGCGTTGAGCGCTCCCTGCAGCGGCATGCAGACCGCCTCGAGGACCGCGAGCGGAAAGGCGGGCGCGAGGCCCAGCATGGCTTGGGCGCGGACCAGCAGCGACGGCAGCCAGACGACTCCGAACGCGAGGAGGTATAGCGAGGTGGCCCGGGAGACGCGGCGCGAGGTTGCACGCCGCCAGACGAGCGCGTAGGTGCCCATGCTGAAGATGAAGGCGCCGAGCAGCGGCAGGTCAAAGGAGAGGAGGTAGTGCGGCGCGTGGGGGCCGCAGTAGGCGCCCGCGTGCCCAAGACCGAACGCGACGCCCGCCAGCAGCGCGGGCAGCGGCCAGCAAATCAGGTGGAAGTAGAACTCATACCTAGCGACACGGAGGGAGCGGTTGGGCGGCGGCGTAGGGCATAGCCGCGGCGGGTGCGGCTCCTCACTTGCGCAGCGGCCCGCGCGCGTAGGACGAGGGGATCATGTCTCTGTAGAGAGTGAGCGCGAAGCACGAGGTCCAAAAGATCGATGCGAGGTTGAAATAAAGCAGTCCCACCGCCTGAAAAGTAGGCCAGGCTCGGACCAGGGGCGGCGCGCTTCGGGGGATTGCGCGGCGGTGTGATGCGTCGCACGCGTGTGCGAGCAGCGAGCTCGCATGGGCAGGGCCTCGACTGCCCAAGCACCCACCTGTATCCCGCAGAGCGAGAGCCCGGGAGCGCCGGCACTGGCCAGCACTGGCTCCGCAAACGCGCCGAGAATATTGAACAGGCTCGCGATGCCGTTTGTCACCGCCTGAGTGGGGCGTGCTGCCATGAGCGAGTGGCACAAGGGTACGAAGGGTGTATTCGGACACTCACCAGGTAGGTGATGAGCTGAATCGCGAAGAACCGCTTCGAGAGCTCGCGGAAGCGAACCACGGAGGCGAGCACCACGCACGTGCCAGCGACAGAAAGCAACGCGCTGCCCGCGACAAGCAACCTGCCGGGCCGCGGCGTTGACGTGAGCACTAGCCTCGCAGGTGGTGGCATCCAGATGCCGCCGACTGCGTGCGCCCGGCAGCTGCTACCAAGGTGCTTCGTGGTGGCGCACCTGAGTGCCCGCTCCTCGCTCGCGGGCCATTGGTGCGGGTCTTCCATGGCCGATTAGACGCGTCGCTGGATTGGTTCAAAATTCGATAGCGTTCATAGATCGAATACGGGGGGGGGGGGCATGAACAGAGAACGCGTTAATTAACTGTAGGCCTCTAACACTGTAACGCTTGGTTCGTGTATAGAGCTATAAGTATTTTTCTTCGCACGGCTGTGCCACGCCAGCTGCCAGCTACTCTCCCTGCGGCGCCTGCGCCCGCTGCTTGTCGCATCCGCGAGAGATATAGAGCCCTAAGGTATTACCTTAAGCTCTATACTTGGGGGTAAGTAAGACGAGATAACCATATTATTTAGCACCTAGTCGACAGTAAACCAAGACGTACCGCCACCGAGGCGACGCTACGACTTTAAGTCCGACTACAGGCACGGGCACGACGAGGCGACCTCTACAAGGCCAACTCGACGTACAGGAACAGGAAGGCGCAGAGCGCAGAGAGAGCGCCTTGAGTACACAGTAATATCCCCCTTATATAGTAATATAGCAGTTGATGACCGCGCGAGCTGGTGTTCTTCCCAACACTGACCGCGGCCACTCAGCTTATATGAATTGCCGAGATGTAACCTGGGCAGTCAAACCCGATGATGAGACGTAGTCAAACCCGACGACGAGGCCAGTACGCACCGGCCTCAGTCATCATCAGCACAGGAATCAGAATCAGTAACGGTTTACAGGCACCCATACCCCCCAGAATTATCGTCTATCTTCCAGAGTAACGACTAAGGTTAAACCTTATTCCTTACTCTCTAAAGATAACGACCCCCTCATAATAGATATATACCCAGATTCGTGTGAATGACCATTGTGGATGTTCGACAGTTCAGCCGAGCGACGGCCTCAGCGTGCCGACCAAAGGACCATTGACGAACCAGCAACCAGAACCCTACCAGTTACCCAGCTCAGACATTGTGATGCGTGCCCCGGCCAACATGCCGGCGGCACCCCAGCCATTTGAACCAGCGGGCTTAGGCCCGAGTACCCAATCCGGAGACGTGAACCTCCAGTCGACGATCAACCCGCTCGCGTCATCTGACGTGGGCGGGACGGCTGGCCATGATGCCGCGGCGTGTGTTAGCGCAAGCGGCGAGAGTGATGGCGCGGGCGTGTTCGACGCGCGCGATGCCAGATTGCTTTCTCCTACAACCCAGTGTCCACTAGCGCGACAAGTCGTAGCTCCACAAGCACAGAACTGCGGCACCGGCGCCGCGGCCATCGCGCTCGTACCGCAACCATCTACCATCGAGAGCGCGGGCAGCGACACGCCCGCCGCCTCCATCTCCAAGGACTCGACCAAGGGCAAGATCACCGCTTACTTCGTCAAGTCGACCGCGGACGGTCGGGTCAGGCGGTCTGCCGTGCGCGGTCCTCCCCCTCCCTCCGTTTCCATTCCAGTCCCTACCCCGGCCGGCGTTGCTCCTTTCGACGCTGTCGCTCCCTCCGTTTCCATTCCAGTCGTCCCTACCCCGGCCGGCGTTGCTCCTTTCGACGCTGTCGCTCCCTCCGTTTCCATTCCAGTCCCCACCCCGGCCGGCGTTGCTCCTTTCGACGCTGTCGCTCCCTCCGTCCCTTCCGTTGCCCCAACCGCCCTTCGCCGACGGACGGTTGCTTCTACGAACCACTCGCCCATCTCGCAGCCGACGGGAGCTGCTCCGCAGCATTCTACGAACAACTCTCCCATCTCGCAGCCGGCGGGAGCTGCTCAGCAGCGTCTCCACGAGAGGCAGGCCCTCTCCAAGACTCGGCTCTAAGTCCCTCACGGATCTCGTCTCGTCGCATCTGGTATGAATCCAAGGGCAAGGGCTAACCGCCAGGCCCCGCCTGCGCAAACCACTAATACCATATTTACCAACGACACCTCTTCTAACCTCAAACAAGTCGAGTTTTCGCCCAACGTCACCATCGAGGAGTCGCCCGACGTCCCCATCGAGGAGTCGCCCGACGTCACCGAGGAGTTGCCCAACGTCACCATCGAGGAGTCGTCCAACGTCCCCATCAAGGAGTCGCCCAACGTCACCGAGGAGTCGCCCAACGTCACGTAGAGCTAACCGTCGCAAGACCCCCCGTAGCTGTGCCGGTTTCGTGCCCCAGGTAGTCGAGACGAGTGACGTCCGTGGAGCAAGCCTGCCCCCGGTCACCCCCGAACCGACCATCTCCCCACATGAACCCGACCGACCCCTATCTGGTTCTCTTCACTCCGTCCTGGCTTACTCCGTCCTTCGGTTCATCCCTACAAGCCCACGCAAGGAAGCACGTAGAGCTAACCGTTGGAAAACACCCCATAGCTGCGCCGGGGGTGACCCCGGGCCCAGCCGTCGACATCGTTCAGCTGGTGCACATCATTCCACCCCTTGACGTTCATCACACCCCCCCTCTAGGCCTTATCGCCAGAACGACGGTTACGGGCACGGAGAGGGAGGCGATGACCATAGGGGTAGACCACCACCACCACCACCACCGAATTACCCCCGTAGAAATCTTCCCGACCTACAGATTCGGTGCCACTATTCGGACCACGCAGGCCAGTGCGAGAATATTTGTACACTCCATAACGGCCAGTTCCGTCATAGAGTGGTCAGGAAACACACTACCCTGACGTTCTGCACTGCTAATTGCATGGAGTGTTTTATGCGCGACGAGCGAGATACACTAATAAGCCAACCGTTCCCGCCACACGTCCGACACGCCGCCGGCGCGAGGCTTAGCCAGTATGTCCAAACGCTCCTTGAGGACAAGTGTCCCGACAGGAGCGGATACGCTTGGCCACTTCGGAGTCTATTAAACCGGACGGTGCGCACAACAGCATCCATGGACTTGCAACATATAAGCACGCGTGCTGTTTACACGCGTTTCTTGTATGACATCGCTATCGACGCTGTTAGTTACCAAGTAGATGAGGATAAGCAAATTAATGTGGCTAGCGTAGGATTACTTCGTTGGGCGGAATGTGTTGAAAACCGACACCTTTTCCGAGTCGTTCGCCTCGACGCCAACTCGGAGTTTCACTGCGATAGATGGGGCCTCGAGCTAACCGGTAAGAGTCCCGCTAAAGGCACTTCTGCCCCGGCAGGTCGGGCCCAGGGGGAAAGGAGTAACGCTAAGCGTCGTAAGGACTTCCCGAACCCCTCGGTTTGTCCATCCCCTCATTTCTCCTCCGCTTCTTCCTCTTCCTCTGACCCACGGGGACCTATAGCTGGTGTTAATGGACAAAGTCGGGGGGGAGAAAGCTCCTCCAACTTCGTCCAACCACCTCCGATTAGTGTCATGACCCCTTGCTGGCTTTTCCCCGGCACCCATCCAAACCATATCCTCAGTCGAAGGGTCCCCACGCTACTCAAGAGCCAAAAGAAATGGCGGTCTGTCAGTGAACTCCTCGACCACTTCCTGGATTACACTCAACCAGAGGAATGCAACGGCCTTGTTACCTATTTGCGCTCCATTGCTCAAGTTGGTTACATCCCCTCTCACAATTTGGATGCTCTCGCACACGCCACTTGTCATGGGTTTATAGCTTGGGCCAATCTCGCTATTAATAAACCCCACTTCGTGACCTTGGGTATCCCTGCCAAACAAGATCCTGTTTCGCTACTTATCGACCAACATCGGGGAGATAATTACTTCCTTAGCTGGCGCTGGGATACGCCCCTCCCTCCACCGGTTGTGCAGCCGAACGGAAGGGCTATAGTTCGAAGGCTACCGAGGCTGATCAACCTATCCACCGACAGGAGTCTTCTTTCTGCAGACTTTAACCCTTCTCTCGGGGCAGGAGGCGTCCGTCGCGGTATTATTCTCAGTTTACTACACCAGCCACAGGCACCTAACGGTCAATGGTGGTCGATTGACGATCTATTAGAGAAAGGGGTACATCTACCAGATCCAGATCACGGTGTTTACAGGTCGAGCGAGGTTAAAACCTCTGAATATCTAACCAACTATATAGAGGCCTTGGGTACAATTGGTCTCACCCCGCCTACAGACAAAGGTGCTATTCTTGCCGCCGGTTTGTATACTTGGGCCAGACTACCCGAGTATAAACACCTTGTGGTAGTTTTCGAGTTTGATGCGATCTATGGGATTACGGCCTTCGGCTATCGCCCCCGCCTTCAAAATCCCGCCCTCGGGATAGGAGAGAGATATCATTTTAAGCTCCCGGACGGGGCCCTTCCAGAACCAGACTCACCATCCATCCCCGATTCACAGCCGCCACCTTCGCCTCCCCGAGACAATAGAGGGCCGCCCATTATTCTTAGGAATAACCCGGATGGCACTCCGGCTCATTCCAACCCGTTTACCCCGCACCCCGACCCAGATCCCATGGTCAATCCTCTCCTCGGTAAGGCAGTTACCTATCTACTTTGCTGTCAAGGGCCAACGGCACAGGATTCCTATACCGTTACCGAACTTATAGGGCACCTCACGGAATTATCCGAAGGTATGACCGCGAACAAAAAGTACAAGGTTTGCTTATTCCGTCGGTACCTACAGTTGTGCGCCGCAGAGTACTCTGTAACCACCGGAGACGATCATTGCATCTTATGTATCGGTTTGCTTCGATGGGCCAAGTTCCCTAGAAACAATCTGACATATATGTGCTTTGAATCCTATCCATCTGTTTCTCACCCGGGTAATAGATGGCGCCTTAGGATTAACCATGTTTCCACTCCAGCCACTACACCCGCTCCGTACTCGACTCCCCCTATGGATCTATTTGCCGATGCCATCCTTAGTAGAATCGTCACCGATTTGCTAAGTCAACCATCATCCATGCACGATGAATGGTGGACTGTAGACGAGCTTCTATTTCACGCCGGGGAGGAGTGGACGGATATGGGTCCCACTCCAGTTGGTAATGACACGTTCTTCGCCGCTTACCTACACTCGTGGGCGGACCAAGGCGGGCCAACCCCACTAGCATCGTGTTGGGGAGTATGCGCGGTGGGATTAATTCATTGGGCATGTCAACCCAATAAAGAGTCCATATATTTGGTCTCCAAAGGCCCGCTTCAGTTGGACCTAGCGGAGGATGGCGGGACCGGCGACCCTGAGAAACTGTGGTGTATTAAGCTTATTAGGGCGGACACTGACTCCATCACTGCACCCTCACCTCCAGCTCCCCCTCCGCCGGATGATGACCCCCCGGAGGATGAGAAGAGAAAGGATAAGACTGGAGGAAACCCAGGCCCTAGCGAGCTATTTCGAGCCATGGAACGGCTTTCTAGCGGCCTAAAGGGTTCCACTTCCCAAGGCGGCACCACAGCCCCCGCTCCACAATCTTCTTCCACCCTACCACAACACAACCTCGGGTTCAACCCGGATAGTGCTCATGCAAATGAGTGTGGTAAAAAGATCAACATACCTCCTGGTTTTATTAACCTAGCCGCCCACGTGGGGGAAGATGTTGATTTTTGGGAAGATTATTCTTCGGACGATAATAGTGACGACTGTGTGCCCCCGCCACCGCCTCCTGATTCACCTCCACCACCGTCGCCTCCCGGCTCGCCTCCCGATATGCAAACTTGTATACCGTGCGGAGACCCCGTGGTCAACCTTCCCACACGACCTACACCCCGCCGCGTTGCCCCTTTAGCACAGACGGAGTCGGAGATCGAATCTATTCGACGTCTCAAACTCACTAAGGAGGCTCGTGATAAGGAGGATAAGTATGAGGCGCTCCACGGTGAAAATGACCGAAGAATACGCAAACTTATCGCGATCACTATGGCCGAGGATGCTGAGCTTGAGCGCCAGATAGAGGAGACTATCATGCAACTGCATATTGATCAGCTCCCCAGGCGCACCGTGCCACGTAACCACAGCATGTCCACTCGAAACCATTCACCCCCGGAGGTAGCTCAATGCGCACTCAAAGACTGCAACAAGGATGCCTTCGTTATCGGGGGTACAGCGTCCCTTTGTTGTAGCCGTAGCCACCTCAAATACCTACAGGCCCTCCGCTCTAAAACCAGGTGCGCCCTCCCGGAATGCGAACGCCCGGTCCACTTTAGACCGGACCTACTCCTTGCTTACGATTTTTGCTGTATTAACCACGCCAAATTGGCAAATAAATACGGTAATAAACCTAAAGCAGGACCAGGAGGGATCAAGTGTGGCTTCCCAAGCTGCGACAACCTCGTCTTTTATTACTCCACCACAGGTCACTACGATTTTTGTGGTATGACCTGTAGGGATAGAACGGCTAACCTTCCAGTCACCCCTCCCATGTTGGAGTTAACTTGTACTCAGTTTACCACACTTGCCGCCGGCGCTGTGCCCCCCCCCTTCTAATCCTCCTTCCGCTCCGGAATCAGTTATAGACTACGGCACGCCACCAGATACGCCCGCACCCTTGACCACACAACCAGCGCCTTTGGCGATTCACCCGCCCATACACACAGCGCCTCCGGCGACCACCCATCCACCTACCCACATTCCATTGGCGCTGCTGCCTACTCCAATGCCAGAGGCTTATGTTTCCAATTGGGCCGCCCATTACATAACGGGCTCATCTAACCCGTCCCCGGTTAGAACCCTTTCGGTAGCCGACACACACAGTGTACAGTGTACGCAGCACGCCACCAGTTACACCACCCCTCCACACACAGAAGTAGATGATTTCATAGTTCGTATGGAGAATGAGCCTGGTGAGACCCCCTCATCTAGCTCTCACGTTCTCCCCCGTATGGACCACGAAGACGAGGCTCCGCCACCCTCGAACCCAGCCTCTGCTCCGGCCAGTGATTACGATGAATCAGATAGCGAGCCGCTATCTGACTCTTCTTCACATGGAGGTTCACACGCGCAGACCTCGGTTTGCTCATTTTTTTCCCCCTCGGCTAGTCTTATGAGTCGCGCCCGTTACGCCTTTAGCGCCGCTTCGCGAAGCTACTCGGCCATATTCAAAGAAATAGATGACTCCCCCGACGTAATTCGTCGTGGAGCTACTAGAGCCATCACGAACGCTCGTTCTAAATTCGGCCTCGACTCGCACGCTCGTCATTCCAGGCGGGTAAACAAGTCGCGACGGACATATAACGGCGATCTAGACTCTGACCCTATTTCACTTCCACCTTCGGCGGGAGGTTCTTACAATAACTCCGAGGACGAAGCATCTCCATTAAGGGGAAGAGAAGCCAGGACTCCTGAGTTCGCTCCTGAATATGGTCCTTCTGACACACCCGGTGTCCCACCAGGACCTCCTAGGAGAACTTTCAATCCTGAACAGGGCCATCTTTTCTCTTACCCTATTTCCGCTACGCCAGCCGAAGGAACAGCGCCACCCGTAGCGCCCCTCATTCCATCTCTTCAACCTACGGCTCCCCCGGCTTATAGTGGATTGTCATCCTCACACATTAGGCCTTCTACGCCGGCTCCCTACCCCCCCCCAAACCCTAATTTTGAGATGGATAGTGGATATGATGCTTTCCACCCGTGGTTTGACCCTAACGGCGATCTCGCGGACCGCGCCTCCCTTTCGAGTGCCAGATCGGAACCCGTCGCCGCCCCAGTCTCGTCATGGTTGAATTTAGGGTTGAGGTTAGGGTTAGGACCTGTTCCACACGTGCCGGTAGTTGCCACCACTCCACACGTGCCGGTAGCTGCCACCACTCCCCACGTGCCTGTTATCGCCACCACTCCACATGGGCCCGTACTCGTCACAGCCCCATACGGACCTATTCCTACGGTGCCACGCCCCGCTAGCGCGTATGCAGAGAGTAATGCTTCTGCCTCCAATGACATGTGGTCAGAGAAGAACTTCCATGCTCGCGAACAGGCGGTTTACGATCAGGAACGTAAGCTTACAATTGAAATCCAGAAGTACGAAATCCTAAAACAGGAGGCCGCACTTAGAAACCTACGGGCAGTTCACGCGGAGCGAAAGAGATTTAAGGACGTAGAGCTAGCTCAGATGCGTGCTCAAGACGAAACCGCCGCTAACCCTCCACCGCAGCGCCGCACCCGGTTTGACTCACACGAGCCTACACGCCATCATCAGCGCACCTCCACGGTCCCTCTCGTCCCCGCCACTACCCACTCGGCTGAGCTCCAGGCTTATTTTAATGGCCTAGACCCTACCGGAATGGCCGCCTTCGGTAACCCCAATCCCGTATCAGCCCCTTTGCATACACCCGGGCCGGTTTGGTTCAACGCCCCCGTCACTCCCCAAACTCATATGCCTACCCCTGGCATATCAAGGAAGAGAGTGCCCTATGGACGAGACGAACCGGAGATAAAGTCTTACAAAACGCCTTGCCCACGGGACCCCTACGGTAAAGTATTCCACCCGGGAGACCCTAAAGACCAAAGGAACGTCTCCACCGGCGCCAATTCCAGCCACTGGATAGCCCTCTTTGAGCTGTCGGCCTCGGAACACGCCGCCGTCTACATAGATTCCGAAGATTCAGAGTGGGTTCGCCTAGTACTCTCTATGATTAGGAATAAATCAGGCGATAAATGGCATAGTAACTCTATCTATTTGAGGGAGATCTTGACGCAATGGCTAGAGGCTCGCACTCTCCAACGCACCAAGGGTAAGTCTAAGGACTCGACAACCGCCCTAAACACGCTAGAAGCCCTAAAATTTTATAGCGATTTACGGGCCGGTGACGAAACCACTAAAATGGCGGAGGGATGCGAAACATTTCGACTAACCTATCCGCGCCATTACTAACGCACTCACCCATGGTTGCGATTGGATGGAGAGCCTCGCCTGTTTGCATGTGTGTAGCCGCGCTCTCAAAACCGGGCAGCAGCGAGTACGATCCATCGTAGTTACGGCCATGAAAGACTCGTCTCTCCTCTGTAACCCCGTCCTTCACGCTATGGTGATAGTTGCTAAACTCGATAGCTCCTTTTCACTGGGCGTCCCCGGCTATTCCAGAGAAGCACCTTCCGCCGCATGGGAAGCGTGTGTGTCCCGCCTGCCGGGCGAAGACGCTCTTACTCTAGTGTTGTGAGCACAGGACGATACCGGTGGGAGTCTGTGCCTGGGTTCCGCATTTAGACGTGTGCGCGCTGTGCGCACCCGCGTTGTTTCAGCGCCCGCCCTGTTTGCTTTGCTGCCCGTCCTTGGCGTGCGCCCGCCCTGTTTGTGGTGCCGTCCGCCCGTCGTCGTGCGTGTTCGTGTTCTCTGCTACGATCTCTGTCACATGTCGCCGCCTGGTCTGCGCCCGCGCGCCGCGGCCTCTGCTGTTCCTCCCGTGGCACCGCCTGCTGGCTCTCCCGTCGACCCAGCTGCCGCTCGTCTCCGCAGCCTTTCGCCCGCGGCCGCCCCGTTCAGCCCAGCCTCGACTGCCTTTCCACATCTAGCCAACCGCGTCTTTGACAGCTATTTACAGAAAGTAGGAGACGACATCGACCACCACACCATTTGGAGTAACGACCAGTATGCTAGCGAGATCAACACCCGTACCGCTAACTGTCTCGGAAACGACGTTAGTGACCCCGCCCGTGGCCGCGCTAACCATCACCAGTTTACCCTTCGTTGACCCCGCCCGTGGCCGCGCTAACCATCACCAGTTTACCCTTCGTTGGCACGAGGCACAACAGAGGATTTGCTCCGGGGGTTGTAAGGTACAGGAGATGAGTAATACCTACATCGCCTCTCACCACATTCAGACCTTCGAATTGGCTAATGACGCTGTAAAGGTATTTAACGCACAACACCCAAGCAGCTCTACTCCCAAACGCGTAGCAGCCGTTCAACCTCCGAGCACTACCACTCCAGCACCGAGCCGGAGGGGTGACTGAGACCTTCACAAAATGGTGGCCGCCTTATCCAAACAAATGTCTACCTTACAGACCAGTACAAAGAAAACACTTACTCCAACTGTTGCAGTAACCACCCCTCACACACCGAGCGCCCCCGCCCCACAGCGCGGCGGCGGTAAGGGGGATAGAGGTACCAACACTGGTCGCGGAGGAAGGGGACAACCCTACAACGCGGTCCCTAGGGTAGTTGTAGGTGGAGGCGTAAGCGGATTACCTCCTCCTAATAGTAGGTCGGACCCACGTGAACGCACTTACTCCAATAGACGCAAATGCGCGCATCCCGAGGGCGCCACTGGTAATCCTAGCAACGTTAACTGGACACCGGAACTCTGGGAGTATGGTATATTCGTTGATTTCAATGAGTGGCTACGTCTAGGCAGTTATGACGAACTCACTACCCTTCTGGCCCAAGCTAGACCCAGCGATGACACTTGTTCTACCCACCGTGTAGGTCGCGCTAAGAGCGATAACGGAACGTGGACCAACGATAATGGATGCGCTTACTGTCTATTTAGGCCCCGAGCCCCGGCTGGTACCGCTGAATCTGACAAATGGATGTACGGCACAGGTCAAGGAGCTCACTCCCCATACCGGTGCCAGTGCTTCATTAGATTTCTCGCCGAGGGAGGAGGACCAGACATGCCGGATAAACACCGACCTTATCTCCAGGGAATTCTGCTTAAGCATTTCGACAAACATTAGGAAGCCGGCGAGTTATCCCCTTTCATTGGCGATAGGGAGATCCCTAAGACGCCACTCTACGCACCTTTTTCGCCTTCGCCTCCTCCGTCCCCGCCAGGGCACGGAATAGAATTAGAATCACTTCTTACTAAGGTTAAGGTAGTAGAATTGAGCCTAGACGCCGAAACTAGGCCTAATTATACCTTTTGGGAAAAGATCACTAATTTTATACACAAGCCTAAACCTTTTCGGCAGCATGGGTACATTAATGATATGCCCCCATGTCCCCCCTCGCCGCCACCTGAGGCTCCTAGCCCCCCTGCTTCCCCTCCGTCTCACGCCGCGGCGGACCCTATCATCCCCGTTCCAACACTCCAACGCCCCCTGACCCCCACGGAGCAGCTACTCGGGAAACAGTGCCGGAGTAATAGTGACGGAGACGGTCCCCCCGAGACCCCTGGTAAGCAGGACAAGGAGCTCCTCAGACCACCCCACACGCTCACGTCCACAACCACACTAGAAGATGCGCTATCCATAGCTTATGATAACTTATGGAATAGCGTATCCTTCACCCACGCATGAACACAACCCCTCTCTGATTAATCGGCTTATTGATAAAGCATTTAGTATATCCCGTATTAAGAGCTCTCACGCCCTTACACCCACCGCGCTAATGGAAGCAGCCTGGACCTTAAATCCAACTGCCACCCCGCTAACGCCACTAGTGGAGGTGTTACCTCTCCACTATGATGCTTTGTTTTCAGGCTTATCCGACATCCATCAGGATAGCGCCGCACTCGAAGCTAAGGGTATAGGTAGACCTCTCGTCTTAGTAGTAGGAGATACTCACGGCGTTATCGCGTCTATGTTTCGCGCCGCAGGGGCTGACGTCGCTACTAGCGATCCTCTCCCCTCCACGGTATCTCACGTTCCCCATTTTGTAGGAGCCCCTGACGTCCTCCTAGACGCAGGATTTGACCTAATTATTAGGTTAAATACAGACTCCAGCCCATCCACCTATAGAACGCCCAGGGCGCCTAGATTTGATGTCCCGTACTTCGTTTACGAGACCTCTTATGTAATCCCCGACCAGTTTGCAAACCGGTCCACCACAGCTAAAGTTGTTTGTCCCAGTGACCACGGCATTAATTCAGCCCAACCTATGGGCCTTAACCTTAGTGCCGGCCTTCCCCAGATTCAACCAACTTGCGTCACTGCCACCAAAGATATGCCTATACTTCCACACCACGCCCCGCGCGCCGAAAACACACGGGATAGTTATGGAATCGCTATAGCTATGGCAGCACAGTGGACCCCTTTCCTAAACGAACGGCGTAAAAGTAATCCTAGACTTATACCCCGGACTGTAACAGATATATTTAATTCAATCAGCGCCCCTAGCGATATTGACTCTACGATAGGCAAACCCGAGGAAGCATCTACACTTCCACTCGTTCGCGTATTTATAGAATCTAATACCCCAGGCCTTCCCGAGGTGTTAAGTTGGGTGACCCCTACAGTAGCCGCAGGTATCGTCCAGGATAAACTCGCTAAGGCTCAACGCAAGGGTCTACCCGTCTTCACTTGCTCTACCCACACCGGCCCCTCCGTTAGGTACGAGCCCTGGTTAGACCATACACCACGTATACCTCTACCCCTGCGACCCGTTCGCCACGTACGCAACATACGAGGCACGTAGAAAGCTTGGCAAGTAACTCACGACGGACCGGAGGCTAAACTTTACGGTTGGGTAGCCCTCTCTGATTCCATTAATATAGAACTGAATGCAGCCCTTACTCCCGGTTCGGTTCTCACGGTTTCCCCTTCCTCGGACTAACACGTGCCTCATCACGTCACTTCTCGAAGGAAACTGTTTAAACCATCCCTTAATGCGGTTTCGGAACATATGGTTTCATTAATGAAACACATTAATCATAATAGTCACTTTATAGCCAATGTTTCTACAAAGGCACCACTTTATAAATCCCTTTACAAGGTATGGGATAAGCTCCCACCCCCCAGAGGTTGCCCTAACCTAGGTTTAGGAGCCACCCCCCCCACACCTCACCGGCCACCCCTATCTAAACGGCTTAGCCCCGAACAGCTTGCAAACAGTATACGTGTGCAACATAAGCTTTTCGTAGCCCAGACCCAGGCCGAGCCTAGCGTACTCATAGTGGCCGCCACCATGCCTATACACAGCAGCACGAGCACGGTCACCGACACCCCCACTTCGGGTTGCCATAGACATTGCCTTTTTGGAGAGGACTTTATAATATGTAGATCTCGCGGACAATCTAATTATGTTAGTGACGATTCTTTTCGAGTGCCCAGGGCCCTAGCAGATACGGGTGCAGGACCTTCAGTTGTTACAACGGAACTCCTGTTAAACCTCCCCATTGACGCTTCGGTCATACGCGATTATGATAACACTAATACTAATGTATGCGGACCAGACGGTCGCGCTTTAACCACTGCCGGACATGCTACCATAGTATTCACATTAGCAGGTCTAGCATGCCGGCATCGTTTTCTGGTAGTAGAAGGCTCATCTATGGTGTTGCTGGGCAACAATTTTCTCCATAGTAGAGGAGCCACTATTAATCTTAGTATCACAGGCCCATGCAGCATGACCCTCCTTACAGGGGAGGATGATAGAAAGGCGCATAACGTCGCGGTCACCACCATTCCCCCAGGAGAGGAGCGGCCTATGGCACTCACACTTTCAGAAGAGCCGAAAGCGCTAGCGCCTACGACTAAGACGGAAGCAGGTTTTCCGCCCCTTGAAAGGCCTGCCTTTAGCACCCCTATTCAGCCCTTAGATTTCAATTCTGACCCTAGTCAACCTCGAGTATCAACGGATGGGCAACAGGTCAACATCGACCCTATTCCCGATCCACCAGACCCCACTACTCCTAATACTAACGGAAACCCTCCACGCCTATGTTCAGAAGAGTGCTTACTGTTTACTCACGAAGCAGTACGCATCCCCAAAAGATGCAAAGCAACCTTCCTGATTAAGCTTCCGGAAACTTTCCAAAGCCATTTAGACTCGGCTGTATTAGTAGACCGGTTACCCAACCGTGTAGGCCTGGAGGACCCGCCTCTCGTGGAGATGCGCGTAGAAACACCTACCCCCGAAGGAGCAGTATATGTAACCGTATGGAATACTTCTAACATGGACGTAACGCTCCCTAGCTTCTCAGCAGTAGCTTCGGCTAGTATAAAGTTTAAAATCCACGAAGCCAAGGACGAGGGATCTGATCCGTCTGACCCCCTCTCTTCTTTGTCCGAAGCCGAAAAGATACTATTAAACTCTATACAACTCGACCCGGACAACCAGCTCAATCCAACTCAACTTGAGCGGGTTCGTCAACTACTAGCTAAGAGGATTAAGGCGTTCGCTCTTGACCCGAAGTCCCCTGGTCACACGCACCTTATGGAGGTAGAGCTTCCTTTACTACCCGGAGCTACCGCGCACCGACACCCCCCTTCTAGGGTGGGAGACGTAGGTCAAGGTATCATAGATAAACATGTAGCAGAAATGGAATCTGCCGGTATTATTCGTAAGTCCAACTCAGCTTGGGCATCTAGAGTAGTTTTAGTTTCTAAGAAGGACGGCGCCGTCC
>Ga0335398_10005475_pt1 | contig 16736 bp, 12 predicted proteins | sample BON03_FD_205742 | JGI IMG/M metagenome (GOLD analysis project Ga0335398, IMG submission 205742) | Freshwater microbial communities from Lake Bonney liftoff mats and glacier meltwater in Antarctica - BON-03 (spades assembly) (version 2) | ecosystem: Environmental > Aquatic > Freshwater > Ice >... | reverse complement strand
CCCCTCGAGCTGATGATCTAGCTATCCTCATTGACAGCGCTGCTGCTATACAAAGACTACGATGGTTCCGGAGTCACGACTTCCGACCGGCCGAGCACAAGGTCAATGACCATGACATCATCCATGATATTTTACTTGAACTCAAGTTGCGATCAGACTCATCCTCACGAACTCTTTTTGTAAAAGTCCATGGTCATTGTGGCGACCCACTCCACGAAGAGGCGGACAGACTAGCAGTACTTTCGGGTAGAAGCCGAGTGTTTGTCGCGCACAACATAGCCTGTATCGGCAAACATGGCCTCGGCGTCGGCAATCGGCATGCAGGGTGTTTCGAAGAAATCGGCAAACATGGCAAGCACCAGCCAGAAGCCCCAGTCAAAGGTATTTTCAATCATAGTGGCAAGAAAAAGCGGAACCAGCTCCAAAGGTGACGGATCCGACATCCAGTTAAGAGAAGCATTCGAAACAATTTCAGGCCAAGACTGCGTGTGCACATGGCGCTGCGAGAGAGTGTTTGCCGCGTGCATATAAAGAGACGTGGCAGGGAGTCGTGCTTGGGTTTTCTGGGTTTCACGACCACGCTGAGCCGTCAATCGGGCATCTTGTGTTTGTATTTGTTTATGCATGTATACATAGTTGGCCAGAATGTCATATACTAGTGTTTCTGCGCCGGCTGGCGAGTCCAAGAGCCAACCTCTCCATTGCTGGCCACTGACAGCAATACACACGGCCCTCACGTCATATGCAAAGAGGCGCTTACAGTAGTCCACCGTGCTATTGTTGTTTTTGACAGAGTATTTACAGGAGTCTCCCATATCATTATGGCCGATACTACGATGTTCGGCATTCAGAGACGACAAACTTTCGCTCTCCTCCACGTCGACACTACCCGCAGGAACACTGGTGCAGATCACGTTGAGAGTGTGCTCAAGACCATTGTCGCTCTCCATGTTCTGGGAAATGGACAACTTTGGAATGTGATACACCACCACCTGATCGGCGACTTCATAATTGCCTGTTTTCTCATTCTTGATTGTCAGAGTGCGTTTTCCGGCCTGATCTACTTCGGTATTACGGGGCAACAGCGAACAGAGTTTGCCTGGGATATTGACAGAACTACCGGCCGAGCCGCGATCTTGTGTAGGCAACTCATGGCAATACATAGGAGCTGGCAGTTCCATAGCCTTGGAGATGGCCTTACCATGCTGATCATGTGTCTGAGTGAAGAGATACCAAGTACCAGCCTCGGTGGTAGTACGCCAATCCACCGGCTTGCCACATTTTGTGTGCGAAATCGAGAGAGGACACTTGTTGTTGCCGGGGCATGTCACCTCAATGAATTTGGCCATGGTGCAATCAGTGCCCACCCCCCACGACTTTTTGTTGCATCCTTCAAACTGCGCGTTGGTACGCTTGGCCTTGCGCATAATGTTTCCTGAAAAGTTCTTGACCCAGTTGGTGAAGCCAATGCCATTGGGAGCAGGGCCTATGGCATTGACCATGAAACACAGACGAACCCCCATATCACTCTGCAAGAGACGAAAGAAGAACTGAATATTGTTGGACTTGAGTCGAAAGTTTTCATTCATGTGCTCAATCGACGCACGCCACAAATGTAGCATATTATAGAGCGAGCCTCGATACATGCCGAGATGCCACCGAGACCCATCTTTGTCCGACTTTGTAATGATAGTGCGGGCGCTGTGAAACCCTTCGGCAATACAGGACAGGAAGGTGCTGCCGGTGTTCTGGAACTCGCCAATTTCATTAAAGACACTGGCGGCCGCGTCCTTGCCTCCATAGGCACCCGAATCCGAGCGCGCATTGGCAAAGGCCAAAGGATAGACTGTGCCAACCAAATAGTACATGAGCGCATAGCCGCGCTGCGTAGCAACAGGGCGCAGCAGTATACTTTGCATTTGTTTGTCACGGATACCCGTCGCCCTACGATACATCATAGTGCGACCCGTACTATGATCTGACAAGAAAGAGGTACGCAAGTCCGACAGTGTGAAAATATTGCGCGGCAGCTTGTCATCAGAGTCGACGAAACTTGAAAAGATAGCCCGACTCGAAATATTTTTCTGATGCATCATTACCAGGATGCACATTGTCATTTGGTCAGGAAGGGCACACTCGCGGTTTTCTACCAACCACTCTGCGATCCCCACATAGGCCGAGGAGTGTGGCAAAAGCATACTAGAGTCTAAATAGGCCACCATGTCCGTAATCGGGAAGCCATTCATACGCACACTACCGGGATGAGTTGACAAGTGCTCGTCGAGAATACGTAGGCAATCTGCAGGACACTCGACAGTGCATTCAACCACGAGTTTCAATATCATGGCCTTTGTCTCTTCATAGGACCAATCCACGTGCGTTGGCGTACTCACAATGACAGGAGGATCAAACACGGGCATCTCATGGGGTAGGACCTCGCCTTCGTCTTCATCCATATCATCATCCCCACCACCTGCGGTTTTCTTCTTCTTTTTGACACTGGCAATGCGGAACGCAGCGACACTGCGCTTATATTTCTCGAGACTGTCGACATAAGACGATGCGCACAGGTCAGACATGTTGCTAAAAATCGCGTCCGTCAAGAGAGAGGGACACTGCGAGTCAAACACAGCGTCGATCTTGCTGAATCGGATTTTAACCAAGACATTGGCAATATGCACGGGAATATTCGACCGATTGGTGATATTGTCGACGGCCCACATATGCATATGCTTGCGTGCCTGTTGAATACAACGAGGGATGCGGAAGAGCTTGTGAAAACAGTTCACAGAGTCGCTGTCGAACAAATCATTGAACTCGATCTTGAGCATCGACTCTAGCGTTTGTCGCCCACCCCCGCTGAACGTCTGATGACGATATGCCACAGTCACCCACATCCATTTCATGTCTTCGCAGATCAACTTGTCTTTGACGGCGAATGAGATTTTTGTGCATGACCTATACACCGCATCTGTCAAGTCAAATGTGATGGGGACTTCCACAACCAAGAACATGAAAAAAAGCACCAGAGGCGACTCGCCACTGGTATTGGCCTGTTCAATAAAGATCTTCATCTTGAGGACAGGCACCGTGACATTCTCATCATCTACCTGCATTTTATGATAGACAGCGCCATTTTTGTAGACGCTCTTGGCCCCATTCACGCCAACCTTTGGTACGTCGAAAATCTCGTCCACACATCGGGAGTTGGGAGGTGGGCGCTGATTTGTGTAGTATCTATTCATCATATCCAAGAGATATACCACCTCTTGAATCTCTGGCGGAGTGGAGCCCTTTGGATCCATTTTGCTCACGAAACAAAACGTGTTGCACTTTTGATCGGTCGCGTCCGATTGGCGCACGTTCCGCGTGTCAGTCTCTCCAATGACACAGTGTGTCATGAGGCCCCGATTCACCTTCAAACTGCTCAAAACCTGTGAAGCGGTAGTAGGTGGTTCTTTCTGAGGCGTCACCATGTCGTTGGTGTCCAGAGTCACCCGCATATCCTTGAGTTTTACATAGGCATCTTCTTTGGTCAACACCTTACTGTCGTCGACCAGAGCCTCGCCCATTGCATCAGGAACCTCTGCGTCTTCGTTTGCCGTCTCTGGCATCTCATCCAAGACAACTGGAGCAGCATCGGGTCGATTCACATGTTTACTCTTTTTGGATTTTTTGCGCACAGTCCTTTTTCTGACATCTTTGGAAGACCCTAGCTGGACACTATCCAACTTTGATGCGCCAATTTGCCCTTCACTGGCATCTGTATTGTCGTCTCGCGGCATACCATGGCGAGAGATATTGGAACTAACGCCATCGCCATCCACACGAATTGACGACGCAGCACCGTCGCCATCGTCGCGTCTGCGACGGACAGAGCGCTGTGTGTCGATGTCATCGCAACCCTGCAGGTATATTTCGATTTCCTTGCGCACAGCAACGCATTGCGGGGTGTCGGACAGTAGTTGTGGAACATGTATCTCCATGAAGTTATCCGCTACCAGTTCAATATTATTTTTGTTGTTGCTGTGTGATATTGTGAACAGCATGGTCTCGACATCATTGGGGCTGAAATCTGTGAGCGTCTGCAAGGTCTCAAACATGTGAAAACCACTTTTGACTTGCAAGATTGTGAGAACTGGGGAAAAGACACACACTTATATGTATATTTCTATGTTTTATTCATTTCTATAATTATCCTTGAATATGACAATATTGCGCAAACACGCTGCAAAACACTCGAAATCTGTCTTGCACACCCTGAAAGGCTTGTACAGGATTTGGCAGTGTCAGTGTTGCAGAGGGATTCGACAGAGACGCTACAGCAAATATTTGGTGTCGCACACAAATTTGAGAATATATCTGAGAAGACTGACGTCGAGTAGGCCAAAGTACATGGTCTTGACGTTGCTGGACTTTTGGTGGACGAGTCGCAGATATGACCAGTGAAGATGGAAAGTAAGACGCACAAGGTCGGGTCCGACGATTCCATAGAGCATATTCTGAACAAACGTCATAGAGTGCAGGTTTGCGTGCAGACGGATATTCAGGTCAGTTTCGTAACTTTCTTTGCTAGTTGTCTTGATCATGGACAGGATGTGTCTAGTGTTTCCAGGAGCAAGTTGTCCAAAAAAAGTCCGTCCGACCATAACACTGCCACTAGGTGTGACAACAAGACTAGTGCTGGGCAGGAAATTGTAAGAATTCGACACCAGAATCTGCCCTACAGGCCCCTTGAAAGGTGGCGCTACCTCCCCCTGCCCTTGTAGGGTTTCGGAGAGACCCGAAGAAGGAGGAGTGGCGGACACTGCAAGACGAAAAATACTGCCGTCACTTGCAGACACAACCAGCAAATGCGCATCGTTTTCAAGAAGCATGGTCATCGGTTGGGTGCATGTAAAACTGTTTAGCGTGCGGATGGTGGCGTTTTGCATGTCAATCGCCCGCACTGCACCGTTTCCCGAATCAGTGACATAGACGTGCTTGCCGCTGGCGTCGACTGCAACATTCTGTGGATAGAAAAATTGCGCCTGCGTCACATTTACTATGTCCCAGGGACCGGCGCAATGCTCCGGAAGATAGCCAATTTCGCCATTGCCGCAGATGGTAGCGACCATGTAAGGTGGGGTAAGCTCGAGTATACACACGCGATGATTGACAGTGTCGGCAATAATGAGTGCATTGTGAGCGGGCGAAAATGCCATGCCTTGCACGCTATCAAACTGAGCTTGATGTCAACTGCCATCGTTACATCCCGGCATGCCTGCCACTCTAGTCTTTTCTTCGTCACCCTCACTCACATACCCTACATGGATTTTCAGCCCACACGCGGCCCCGGCGCCCATAAAGTTCCCCTGGGGGCGCAAGACGGAGTCCGTTTTCATGAGAAAAATGGCATGACAACTGACAAAGGCAAGAGCATGTGCCCCCTCCCACACACAAGCACATGGAGCACACGCCCGCTCGTAAACAGGATGCGTGCTGACTCTGTACATTCTCGAGAATATGGCCTCTCACAATGCACAGACTGTTAAATTCCCCTAATACAGGGGCTAACCGCGATACATTTGCTTTATTTTCACAAAAAGCCTGATCTGTGTTGCGAGAGGCCTACAAGACGTGGTCTGATGGCCTAAAGCAACGAGGGAGGCGCTGTTTTGACTTTAGAGTCGCAGGGAGTGTATAGCAAGGGAATCGTCGAAGTGCGAAACACACACAGACTCTTGTCGATGTGCTGCACTGTGCTGTCAGCAGCACGTACAATCTGGAAAGCCCCTTGTATGGTGTCGTCAGCAAACACTGCAAACCCCTCGTTTTCCACTTCAAAATCGAGGGTTCCAATTTGTGTGCGCTCAGAAACTTGCATGGCTTCGAGAAGCAACGCAACTTGAATACAAGAATTGTTTTGACGCATGTAGTATTGCACTATCATCGGCCAATAACTCCATGGCGTGTATGCGAACATCTTGAAGGTGTCGTCATACATGGCAGGAAGCATCTGCGCGGTGGGATCGGGCGTGAATTTGAGGTTCTCAAACACTAGACAGAAATGCTGCGCGGTCGCTTGTGGATCTTGAAAGATATTGTGACATTGAGCAGGTGAAATCGTCTGGCGGAACACCGTACGTGCTGACAGCTGCATGGTAGCGGCAGGATTCTGAGCATTGTCAGCAGACACCACAATGTGGTGGTTGAGACTGTTTTTGATGAAGGGCACTATGTGCATAGTTGTTTTATACACCACCATGCTAGGCGTCTTGTACCATAAAGGAGGCTAATCCCGGGGCAAGAAAACAAAAGAGCACAGAAAGCCATGCAGATTCATGTAAACATTATGACTGCCAATGTCGTACGGGTCGGCAGGTCTCTGCCACACGGCATAGTCTGGGAGGCGTTTCTCGGACTCATTCTGCATGGCTTGTTTCACAATGCGACGCTGTGCGCTTTGAAGGTCCTGCCATACCCCAATAAAGGCGTTGTCTGCCAGCGTCTTCGAACTTGTGTGCATGCGCAACATGGAATTCTTGCTCGAAAAGAGGACGGTGACAGACTGGTCATTCTCAATATCACTCAATGTCGCGGGGTTCACTACATACATGCTGTGCAAGTGCTGATTCTGATGCGATGCGGGTGGCTGTACAAAAAAGTACATGAGAGCATGTTTTGCGCCATCTTCAACCTCCTCCATCGCTTCCACATAGCCTTTCTTGATGTCTCGGACATCGATCTCTGGATACCATGTCGCCACCGCACACGGGGGCCCTTTGTGAGCGGGCTGTGGCAGGTGAGGAAATATCATTTGCATGCAGACATTGTTTCCATGGACTAGCGCATACTCATGCAAGTGATCGACAAATAAGGGGAGTGACTGCCACATAGGAAAGGCCTGAAGGCAGTCGGATTCAAAATTTCTGTGTGCTATATATGAAAGTTCTAAGAAGCAGTCTGAATTTGATCGCCGAATTGCTCGCGAATTTTAGGTGCTATTTCCGCTTAATTTGTCAATAAACATCTCATACCTCAAGCCTCAGACTGGCCAGACTGGCCAGATCACAAATGGACCAACTCACCATTTTAAGAGACTGCCATTCCCCCAAATCCGTGCCTTACATTGCCCCTCCCAAAAGGACTGTTTAGGGGTTGTGAGAGAGCGGCAGTGCCCTGGTAGGGGAGGTATTTGGTGATAAATCGTGGATCATGCAGTATAGGCTTTGATTCCTAGGTTCAAACTGTTTGCAAACACACGCATAAATTGCCAGTAGAATTGCGCACTGTCCATATATAAGCAGCAGTGAAACTGCACTGCATCCACGTGCTCTCGTAGTAGATCCAATCGACGGCAAAATGTCTCTGCAGCCCCAAAAAAGAAGCTTTGGCGCCCCTCGCAAAAAATCTACAACGCTCCAATGCAGAGACCCTTCAGGGGGACAGAAAGACGACAACCCCGCTACGGATGCGCCTTTCCAGCTCGTCAAGTATGTTGCATCGGGTATGTGCAGCGAGCCTGTTGCGACTGCACCCTCCGTAGGGCCTCTTGACAGGCTAAATGACCCTGTTGAGGTGCTTGGAACCAATTGGGAAGCGCTTGCAGCGTTCCCTACAATCGCCGGGATACTCAAGAACAATCCATGTGCATACCCCGTCCTGTTGTATCCCACGGATAATCCTGGAAACCACGGGGGCATGTGGTATATCACTCCTTACCTTGACATGTTAAGCAGTCAGTATATCAAGTTGTGGGCCTGTGTCAACTTGCTTATGAAGTTTTCGCAATGTGTTTTCTCAGAGGGCACTGAGATCGGCCATCCATGGTTCGCCAAGGGCTCGTTGGGAGAGGGAGGGGGAGGAGGAGGAGTTGGAGGGAAAGAAAGCAAGCAGTTCTTGACAATGATAGTGGTTCCTCACTTGGTGATTCACCACATGTGGAAGCATACTGTGCGAGAAGGTTCCAAGGGAACTGACAAGATACAGCGCCAAAGAATCAACAAGCTGATGTTAACATGTGGATTTCGCCAGAAACAATCCAAAACTGAGGATTTCACCACCGAATTCGTCTTTGATACTGGAGTCTACCAGAGCAACGCATACAAGATGATACGGGGGGGAAGAAGATCCAGCGCTAACCAGAAAACACTAGCAACGTATCCGATTGGTGTGCTGATGTACCAAGCCATGACACTTTTCGAGTGCTTCAAGGCCATTGCTTCGAAAACTGATCTCAAATTTCTCCAGTTGTCGAACCCGCCGTACCTGCAGATACGCGACACTCCATTGAAGCCCAATGATGCGCAGGCGGCAGCCGACTTGCACTTTGCCTCCTTTATGCCATGATCGCTACATGCACTGTGTAAACTCCAAAGGACATAACTGAGAGCATCATGGGGGCCATTTTGGGGCACTTGGGGCATTGCCCATAGGTAGCGCCAGAGACGGAGATTTCACTGCGATTTCCAGGACAAGTCCTGAAAATATTTGCATGCAAGCTGGATCTTGATGAATAACGCGAGGAGATCCTGTGCGGTGTGCCTATTTATCAACAGTTTCAAAGAGCCTAGAAGGGCCGTTAGGTTCACTCTGTCTGGGGTTTTTATTAAAAACACGGTCCAATTCCTAAAAATTTATTTTGAAATGACTCCACGTCAATATCAGAGCTTTCACTTTCTCAGCAAGGCCAACACTTGCACACAACATCGGAAAGGGCAAGCGTCCTCGCAATGACATATGTTAGCCTCAAACTCAAATAATATGGGAGTGTCTAAAGGGTCCTTGCGGGGGGCTCCGGAGGGGCCCCGGGAGGGGGGGCTAAAGGGCCTTTTTAGGGTTGCGGGCGAGGCCCTCTAGGGCCCATCCAAGCCCCTGCAGGGGAGGGGGTCTACACCAGTCACTGTTAAAAACAACGATCAAACATATATCAATAAAGAATATTTTGAAAAACAGTTTTCGGTCATGAACAGTGAAGACTCTGAAAACGATGAAGTTGTCTTCACGCGCATCGAGAAAGCTGAAGAGGGCCAAACTAGTGACTTGGACACGGCGATCTGGAATTCTATGCTACCCGTAGAAGCCAAGGCTGCAAGTGCTAAGGCTGCAGGTGCTAAGGCTGTTGCTGTCACTGGCTTGGGAGCTGGAGGTGCTGCAGCTGCAGTTCCAGAACTGCTTGTCGAAGAAGGGCGCCACATGCGACGCATCCGTGACGAGAGTGGTGATTTGGCTACCATCAAAACGTACGCCATTGTCAAGAGGGTGGCCGGAAACCCTCACGTGACTGCTCAAAAATCAACAAATGATCCTATTTCACAAAACACACAACACAAAGACACAGAGCGCCTCCACTGCGACGGCATCGCAACCTTATAGTGTAGTCAGTATGAAAACGGTCTTAACGCAATGATACTCGTCTGCAAGACTGCGGATGACCAGACGCATATCGTCCAGATGGCCTATCACACCGACAAGTGCTTGTGTGTGACGCTGTGGAATGGCACCATGGTTATCAACGTCTGGGACACAACCCAGGGCTGGGTTCCCAAAACATGCCACCAACGTGGCGATAAGCGCACGGTGACTGGCTTCCAGAAGATCAAATTAGGCTTGCACGACACCTTCAATATCACGCACATCCCCAGAAACATGTTTCCCGAGGGAGGTGCTCTGAAGCGTCGACACGAGCCCGAAGGAGGCGTGGGTGGTCCCGCTTGATCCATACAGGCAGATGCACAAGCATACTTGGGCATGTCTTTACCCCTCACACAGGGCTTTGCTATTTGAGACCTTTAGCCCTGAGGGCTAAGCAAGTCTATGCCACCTTTAACCTGATAGGCTAAAAAGGAGAAACGAGTCTATCGCGACTCGGTGCAATACACCTGTCGCACGCCTCGACTCTAGAGCATTTTGTCCACATTATCAGTGTTGAATTTGAATAAATGAAGCATAAGGATACTAAATATCCCCTGACAGGCCCTTTAGCCCACCCCTCCATCTGGATGCACTTGTTGTGTGATACATAATTCGCAACCCTGCTGCTAGCCAAAAGCCGACCAAACATGCTCCTGCGACCACCGCGACACAAATCAACATGGCTCCTTGTCTACGCGATCACTTCGACTTGGAAAACACACGATCCTATGCATTGCTGCCAGATCATGCACGACAATACACAAAATCATCCGTGGTTCCACAACACATGCGTGCCCCCATCCAGTGACATTCCAGTCCAATTTGCATGTCTTCGGCATTCTCCCCAACACGGCCCAGTCCCGCACACCACGCATCGTCTTTTCGCGCACAGAGTTTTTTTTGTGATTTTCCCCACGAACAGTCAACCTCAAACTTTTTCCGTTTCAACAGGGTAGGGGAGGGGGGTCGAGAGACGAGAGGAGAGAAACAGGAAAAAGGAAAAGATGAGAAAGGGTGTCGGTCGGTGTGCATGCTACCGCTGTTGTCGCCTTGTTGAGGTGGCGCTGCAGCGTTCACTGACACCTGCCTCTGTACAGGTTCGCGTCGGCTGTTGGTGTTTTCATGCTCCTGCGGCAAAGAGGTTCGTTCGGGGCACTCCGTATACTCCAGCATGTACTGAATCAATAATTTTATTGAATAAAAATCCATCTGATCTTACAGGATAAGGTATACCCCTTCCAAAAGGCACTTCCGCCTGTTGCCATACAATGGACACTGTTGCCTGCAAGGGGCTCATACATGGGGTCCAGACATCCTTGTGGGTTTAAACAAATGTTATCTGTTCTTAGGTTCAAGACACGCTATGGACACTCAGGGTTGTATTATACAATATTTAACTATGCAATCATGATAGATGAAATTTCACCCAAGAGAAGACAATCTTTATCACGTCTGTTTCTGTGCAGTCTATATGTGTGTGCTTGCACATCTACATCCACTCAATGATAAGTGGGATAATTCGAAGGTACAGGTGGCACACCCAATGGGCTAACACTGCCATTTGATAGCCAAGGACACAGTCCATAGTAGAAGTTGTTCACGTTGCAAGGAGCCTTGTGATTGTGATCGAAGGCTGGATGGTATTCGGGGCCTGCCTTGATGCACCAGGCAATACATTTGGAGTACTCGTCGCGATGCACCTGCAGCCGCGCGTTGTGGGTGACCGGATCATAAGCATAAAGCCTTGTATTCAGCTTGGAAACACCCCACATGACACCGCTGCTTGGGTCCTGAACTTTGCGTTCAAACAGTCCCGGATTGGGATTTCTGAAGATGATATTACTCGGGCCAAACGTCCTGTCGGATTCCTTCTCATACAGATCGGGTTTCCACCAAAAAGCGGGATCTGGTATGTTATACTGAATCATAAACGTTGATTCTGGCCAGCTTGGGCCTTTCCGTGGTATTCCCCCGAAAACAGATCCACGGCGTTCTTCCCATGATTTTTGGTATAAATACGCCATAAACCTCTCTTGTTTCACAAGCGTGTGAATTTCTCTTAAAAATTCAGTTGCTTGTGCAAGTGTGTCTTCTTGTAGAGTATCATGCTGTTGCTCCATAGTGCTGATTTCTGCACAATGTTCATCCGCACTTCCCTCTTTATCTTTAAATTCCCGATTCAAAGGAAGTAGTGGCGACATGACCACTCGATTGGCGTGGTGTGTATGAGTTTTTGATATTGCCAATTCATTATTGTGAGGTGTGTTGTGCATGCTGATTGTCGCGGGCTCATCAATATTCAGTTCGTCTGGGTTTTTTTGTAGATTCTGTGCAGTATGCCAAAGCTTTTGCTTTTGCAAGGCATCTTGACTCGAAAACGGCCCAACAGCATCACACAGCAACCTCTTGGGAGCACGCTTCGATACTAACACATTTTGTCCTGTCAGAGCTATGGAAGGAGCAACATGCGGATTGAAGAAATCTTCCTTATCTAATAAAACCACCGTCTTGTCAGACACAGTGTGAGTAGATGTACTGTGCGGCTGGCAATCTGCTAAGTTGAACTCTGACACAATCGCAGGCTCAAAATCTGCAAGAATACACTTGGACCAATTTGCCAGCTGCACGAATACGCCAAGAGCAACCATATCACAGACGTAGTTATGACACTTGTATGTGACGCCATGTGCCTTGCGTGTCGTATTTTTCTTGAAAGTATATTTCTTGCCAAAAAGCTGCTGGGATAACCCAAAAATGCACGCGAAAACTGTTTTGAATATTGTAATTAATTTACGCAACAAAAGAGCCCATCTGGTGCTGCTATACAGACGTTTCATTGCAAAGTCGCGTTTCTCCTCCAATGCAATCATCGATTCTAGTTTTACAGTGGTATACACCGCAAGAACCATATTTTGATTGTTACAGAATGCCCTGTCACATACGAAGATTTCCTGAACATGTTGTTTGCTATCAGGACCCAGTGCCAACATCAGCATATCAAAACGCCCCTTCTCAGCAAGCAGGGAAAACGTCCCATCTACCTGTTTCCGGCTCAGACACACAGACGCCACGGCAGTCAGGCACTCGTTAAAAAAGCCACCTCTTGGCGTAAATTCACCTACTCTCCATAACCCGAGTGCGGTATGTCTTTTTTGTTTATACAATTTCTTCTCCAAGTGGTCCTTTGCATGGTTTCGGGTGGATGTAATCTCATTGTCATCCCATGGAACCTCGAAAAAGCCTCGCTGTACGAGCAGAGTTATGAGATTACACACCCAAGACACTTTCATAACATACTGTTCCCACAGTCACTCTTTATACCCGCGAGAAAACTTATTTTCACTGTAAACATGTCTACGGAGCTGTGGCGACCAGGATACATTGTTAAGCTCACGTAAAGCCGTCAGTACTGGCGTTCCATGCTGGAAGAGTGAATCTAACGACGTGTCTACAACCCTGTTATACCCTTGAAACCAAAAATCTAGTTGTTCAAAAAACGCCTCCTTATCAGTAAATCTAGCCTCGGTTGGTATATTGTATGGGCACACAAATAAGTGTTTGATGTTGCGGTTGCGTAGCGACATCTGCAACGCGGTCGCCGGATCCACTGTTGACATCCCATTAGTAGTGTTATAAGAATTGATTGGTTGCGTGGGATGATAATCCAATGCAGTTGTGATTTTTGTGTTATGATGCACACTAGTCCCTTCCCAGTTTTCGTCGCACTCCAGGGCAATATTGATTTTCCTGTCAGTGTCGCCATCATAATAACACATTCTTGCTTTCAACACAGGGTCTTCGATTGATTCCTGCATCTTATTGAATGCCAGTCGACAACCGGTTTTAGTGTTATATGAGGATACACACCCCTTTTTTGAGAGAATATCTTGTTTCATTTTTTCTAGTATGCTGTCGCGGTTATTGCAAATCGAAAAAGGCACTCCCTCGAACGCCTTGAAAGCATTGACATAGAACCGCAAGGGGGGCGCTTGCTGTGTCTCCGACAAGAAGCTGTCAATGAGGAAGATATCAGCATTGCTAATACAGTTGTCCATGATTATTACCTTATTGCAGTGGCAAACCAACCACTGAAGGTCTGAAAGAAGTACCTTGCGTTGATGATCCAGTGTGTTACTACCATACACTGCGCTCACTGTGCTATGGAACTCGTCGAGAATTAACACATATTTCCCGGCATTTGCATGCTCCTCCTTCAGATAGTTGATGATAAGCCACATGCTATTGATGGTTGTGACGAGATGCTTTTCACCTACCGCCACTGTTTGCAGTTCCTTGGCCTCTGTATACTGAATTGCAGGCATGTTGGTCTTGTTAAAAATCGACAACATGTGCGTGCACTGCGCGATATGAGTGCATGTCGAGAGAACCCGCAGATCATTCGCGAGGACATAGGCAACCATGCCTGTTGTCTTGCCTGTTTTGCACGAGCTTTCCATAATAGTAACATGCTCATCATTCTCATATCAGCTCTTGTCCAGAAACTGTTCTTCGATCAATGTCATACGCAACTTATTTTCGACGGTCAGTCCCGGAAAGGGCAACAGTTGCTTATGTACCGTCTTTACATGACAAGACGCTTTCTCTCCTGTTGTTTCCGTACTTTCGACAGAACCCTCACACAGACCATCCACATCTATACCTGGACCCCCCACCCGCTTGCCAATAAACACGTCAAACGACTCTGGCACAGCTCCCAGGACATGATGATTAGAACTATTGTTGCAATGATCTGAAAAACATCGATACTCCACATATCCATGTGCAACCACCAGTCTGGCGTTTTCGTTCTCGTGCAAACGACCCCCAGTATTCGCAATACACGTCCGCACCCCAGAATTTCTACACTGCAAAATATATACCCCTCCAATCTCGATGATTTTGCCAGTCACAACACAACACCTGCTGCTTGTAGCATCGAGCATCTGCTGGTAGTCACTGGTAACAAGTAAGGGCATGAAATCACCGTCCCCTTCCAGCACTGCACTAGTGACACTGCGGATTGTCAGTTCACATTTTCTCGACGCAGCTTTTTTGGCAGCACCATCCCCTCTATCCATAGTTCCGACACCATCGACACGCACGATAGTCCCATAATCCTGCAACACTGTGATGAGATAATTTTCTAGTCCGTTACAGTTGTATTGCATCAAATTGTCATTTGAAAAACATGTGCTAGTGCTGCTGCAGGCATCTCCCGTGATGCTGCGCAAGGGGACATTGGACTCCCGCTTCCCGCATAGAATGGTCCGCATCATTTGTCCACGTGAATACACAGTCATGTCAATGCCATGTTTGGTTGTCTCGCCGAGAGACGCTTTGATAGCCGCAACACAGCGTTTCATTGCCCCCTCATGATTACTACTAAAAACTACGTTGCCCACTACAATGTGAAAGGAATTCTTAAAAATGCCGGGGCTGACATCACGACTGCCACAGGTAACATACAACTCAAAAATAACGCTGCCATAGACAAGCGTCAGATGAGCACGGATCGCTTCCATACACTGTAACAGATACTCCCGTTTCGGATCGTACGGACCATACCACTCAATGTCAAAATAGAGCTTACATGCCTTTCCAGGTTTGACACACTCGAATCCATGACGCTCTGTCTCTGGCTTTCGTAAAACATTCAAAAAGTAGTCCTTACAAGTCGCATAACTCGCATAACAATACCCCTTTCCTGCAACTGCTTCTTTTCCACGTGAAGCCTGTTTCCCTGGTAATTGCCATCCAACGACGAACTCTCCGTCATGAGCACCCTCTAATGCATAACCAAGCTTTTTAACCCATACAGTGCCCTCGCAAGGCTTGATTTTCCTCAGGAAATCTTCACTGATTTCATGTCCCTTGCAGAAGGAGCTGACAAAGAAAGTGACAACGAAAACACTTTATATCCAGGAGGCCGGGGCCAAGAGATGGTTTTCAACTGGGCTGATGAAGCAGATAAATCAAAATCACACACTTGGTGCTCAACAGTGAAGAAATGCATCAAGGCGCACGAAGAGAAGATGTCATGGCAAACTAGATCACGAAAGACTCACGCTGAAGAATTCTTAGCAAGGCCTAATGCAGCGTGTCCACAACTAGGTGTAGCGCTTCGCTCCATATGGGATTAGGCAGTATGGGCTTGTATGCTCAGCCTCACTCCTGGGCAATCTCCTGTCAAATCGAACCTCGAAAAATGGGGACTGACGGCCACTGCACAGTGCGACTGCGGACATGGGGACGAAATATTTCTCCACCAGCAACTTCACTGCCACCTTACTCATTGTCGTCGAAACATGAAACAAACTGCGCACAACAACGTGGCAACAGTAATCGAAAATTAAGTGCAAAACATCAACCCAGAGACACGGCATGCTCAGTGGGACCGAAAGGTCCTCACTTTCTTGACACACTCTGCCAATGCAAATACTCTCAAAGTCAGTAATCACAGTACACGGTCCCCAAAGCGAAAACTCGATGAACTTCTCAAACCGTTTGACGACACCACATCGAGCCAACGGCCAGATGGTCTGATTGAGGATACCAAACTCAAACACATATATATAATTGAAGTCGCCCGCACAGATGACTCCCCAGATTCTCTCCTGCGAGCGCACGTTAAAAAAATGTGTACGTATAATTCATTGCTTCACGCACTCCGAAGGGCATTCTCGCAATACGTGGTAAAGCAGCAGAACTACTTTATAGGTATACAAGGATCCATCAACGAACAACAGTGGCGACAGCAACTCACCGAGCTCGGAATGAATTCGCATCAGCAGGACAAGACAATACAGAAATGCATCGCAGCGAGCGTTAGAGTCACACACGCAGTAGCTAGCTCATCTGAGAAGCAAGGTAACGATGGTTGATAAAGGTGGCCACAAAACGCCAGGACACACAGTGGAAACGTCTATATACATGTATATACTATATATTCTATGTTAAATATCACACATGTAAATACGCATACACATACACATACTCTCCTCTCTCTCCTTCTTCTTGACTAAATGCTCGGCGCATCCAATGATGCGAAAGGCCTTGTGCCTGCATCGAACTCCATAGGGTGTCTCCTAGAGTGCAATCCTGCATCGTAAGTCTGTTCGATTATGTCATAAAAACAATCTCTCTCTCTCTAAGAAGCACACTGGGGCCATCGCTGGTCATGATCACGTCATGAATGTGTCTGCGCAACTGGCTTGCAACAGCGGATTGATAGTTCACATCAATCGTAAGGTCGCCACCACTGCAGCTGATAGCAACAAACAAGGTGATGTACAGGCCATGGAGTTTGGCATTCCAGGACACGACGATCTAGTATGGGATGT